>Ga0210401_10000772_pt1 | contig 38782 bp, 33 predicted proteins | sample IncBWH32MmetaG_FD_150866 | JGI IMG/M metagenome (GOLD analysis project Ga0210401, IMG submission 150866) | Forest soil microbial communities from Barre Woods Harvard Forest LTER site, Petersham, Massachusetts, United States - Inc-BW-H-32-M | ecosystem: Environmental > Terrestrial > Soil >... | reverse complement strand
GCTGAATTTCGCTTGCCAGCCGGACGAGAATCTCACCCCGCCCGACCGGCTCGCCACTGCCGACGTCCGGCTCGATGCCATGCTGGAGGCGATCAAATGGGTGCGGCCGGCGCTGGACGATTTTTTTGCAACACTGAGCGACGAGCAGAAGGCTCAATTCGACACAATTGGGGCAAAGCGCATGAGCTGAGCGCCCAACACGTGCGCAAAATGAGACACGCGATCCGCAAAATATGTTCCATCTTGCCTGCGGCGTAGCGCGGTTAATGCGCAGCGTTTATGTTCGCCAGTCACTCGGGGGCGAGCGATGCGTTGGTTTAGTAATAAAGTGCCGCCCAGGGATATCTGGGAAGAGCCCGTTCCGGTCCCGCTCGGCGACATCGACGCCGCCGAGCGCATCCGTACGATTTGCCGTTCCGCCAGCGACAGCGCCGAATGGGTCGGCGGCGTCGCCCCGCGCCCCGACAATTCCAAACGATCGCCTCCGAAGCAGCACGAGACTGAAACCGCCCGCTACCAGCGCGCGGCCAAGGCCGCGATGGAAATCGCGATGAAGGTGTCGGACGAATTGATGCGTGATGCCGCGGTGCGGGAGATCGTCGAGCTCTGCCTCACCGCCCGCGACATGAAGACCGCGCGGATCCTGTTCCGCGCCATCCAATCCCCCTCGATCCGCGACGGCCTGCTGCGCGAGCATCCGGAGCTGGTGGCGTAACTTCGGCGCCGCCTACTTCGCCAGCTTCTGCACCGCTTCATCCACGCTGTGAAATACGTGCTCCCGCGGCAGCGCGTCGTAGAGCTTGAAGCGCTCGAAGGCATCCTGCGCGCGCACGGATTCCAGCCGGGCCACCGCGACCGTGACGCCATCTTCGCGGCACTCCCTGAACAGATCGAGCAGCACTTGCGCCGCGGTGAAGTCGATCTCCACCATGCCGCTCGCTTCCAGCACCACAAGCTTCGGGTTTGATGTCTTGACGACATCGGTCACTTCGCTGCGGAAGGTCGGCGCGTTGAGGAAAGAGAGCGGCGCCTGCAGGCCGACCACGGCGACGCCGGGCACGTGTTCTCCGGTGATGTGCGGATGGGCAGGCCACCAGATCGTGGTGCCCGGCACCCGATCGAACTGGACGAGCCTGGCGCGTGTCGTGCTCCAGATGCCGTGCAGCAGCGACAGGATGATGCCGAGCGCCGCGCCCTGCTGGATCGGCAGCACGATGATGAGCGCTGCGGTGGCCAGGATCAGAAAGAACTCCGGCAACGACTGCCGATAGACCATCGCGATCTGCTTCACGCGGATGATGCGGAGCGCCACGAACAGGAGAATGCCGGCAAGCGCCGCATCGGGCACGTGTTGCAACAGCCCGGTGCCGAAGGCGAGCAGCGCGAGCACGATTGCCGCTGCGGCAAGGCCCGCGATCTGCGACTTGCCGCCGGTCTCCGAGACGATGCCGGTCCGCGGCGGGCTGGCATTGACCGGAAACGCGCCGAAGATGCCGGCCAGAATACTGCCCGCGCCAACGCCGAGGAAGTCACGGTCGACATCGGCGGGCTTGTCGGGATCGGAGAGGAAGGAGCGCGTGGTCGCCGCCGTCTGCACCATCACGACGATGGCGATCACGAAGGCGAGCGGGACGAGCCGTGCCCATTGCTCCGGCGCGACATCGGGAAGCGTCGGCTTCGGCAAGGCCGCCGGCACCGCGCCGACCACTTTCACGCCTTTGCTTTCAAGTCCGACCAGGATCACCGCCAGCGTCGCGGCGACGAGGCCGATCAGCGCGCCGGGAATCTTGGCGCTGACAGTCTCCGAGATCAGCACCACCGCCAGTACGCCGAAGCCGATCACGACGGTGTAGAGGTTGGCCTGTCCGATCTCGCGCGCCAGCTCCGCGAAGCGCTGCAGTGTCGGGCCGCCAGGCTGCTCCAGCCCGAGCACCCCGGGCAATTGCGAGACCAGGATGTGCACGGAAATGCCGGCAAGGAAGCCGACGGTCACCGGCACCGACAGCAGATTGGCGATGGCCCCCAGCTTGAAGATGCCGCTCAACACCAGCATCGCGCCGACCATCAGCGCCAGCGCAATCGCGAGCCCCTGATAGTCGGGCGAGCCGGTCGCGGCGAGCGCCGCAAGGCCTCCGGCAAAGATCGGCGTGATGGTGGAATCGGCGCCGCAGGAGAGGAAACGGTTGCCGCCGAGCATCGCGAAACCGAGCGAGCCCGCCATGAAGGCGAAGAAGCCGATCTGCGGCTCGAAGCCGCCGAGGCGCGCGGTCGCCATCTGCTCGGGGATCGCGATCGCCGCAAGCGTCAGCCCCGCGATCAGGTCACCCGGCAGTGCGGCAAAGGAATAGGAGGCGAGCGAAGGAAACAGCGGCCAATGTTTGCCAGCCCGTGCGTCTTGCGCCATTGCTGCGAATCCTCCCTTCAACTGATTTGAAGGACAAGATTACAGCATTTCCGCTGCTGACAATGGCGTCGTCAGTATTTGCGGACAATCGGTGTTGCCGTCGGGGGCGGCTCGGGCGCCTTCGGCGAAAGAACGAAGGTCACCTAGCTCGACCATCCTTTCGGCCGGTTCTCAACGTCGAGATCCTCGTATGCCTTCAAGTTCAAATAGCCCTGCATATCGCCGACCGGAAACAGGAATCCGATTTGCGGGCCAAGGCCGACCGCCATGCCCTTCAAAGGCACCCAGCTTCGCGCCGGGGCCGCTGTCGCCTGGCCGCCGAGCACCGGCAGCGCCGAGGTGTAGGTGACGCCTTCCACGAGCGCGTCCGCGTGCGCATTGAGGCCCGCCACCACCGACCCGGGGATGCCGTTAGCGGTCACGAAATTCTTGCCCGCCCCCGCGCTCATCTGGAGATGGATATAGATGGTCTCGTAGGCCCATCCCGGCACCGCCGGGGTTGCCGCGAGGCTGCCAAGAGTTCCCGGAAGCCAGAAGCTGACGCCGCCGGCGTCGGCGAGGGCCGCGCGTGGAAGCGCAAGCAGCGCCATCGCGCACAGGCCCGAAGTCACGACGTGCCTGCGTTGCTTGATATATCCCATCGCCGTCCCCGGTTCCGGGCGGGCGCCCTTCAGCGCCCGCCCTTACACCATCTTCACGTTCCGATCCGCCGACTCAGTCTCGATCCTAATCCCGTTCGCGTCACCCCGTGGTTGTATGCCACGAATGTTTCGCCATGTGGCTCATGGGTCACAAATTGTGGTTCCGGCCGCCTTACATGCGCTTCTCTCAATTCGCCGTCTGGCCCAGATATTTGAACAGGATGTCCTTCCACCAATCCGACTGCGCAGCCTCCAGCAGTGCGATGTTCAGCCGCTTGCGCAGGCTACGGTCATTGCGGAGCGCGATGGCGTAGTCCTGCGGCTCGAAGGTGACATCGGTCAGCTCTGCCGAGAGGCCGTCCTGGCGGATCATCCAGCCGAGGATCGGCCGGTCGTAGGCGAGGGCATCGATCGCTCCGTTCTGCAGCGCCCGGAAACCCTGCGCAGGCGTTTCCACGGTGCGGTAGCTGATCCGCATGCGCGACAAGGCGTCCTCGGTCGCCGTGCCCTGCACCACGCCAACGCGAACGTTTGAGAGATCGCCCAGCGAATTGACCGCCCCGTGCAGGCGCTTGGTCGTGAGCGCCGAGGTGATGCCTGCCGTGAACACGGCGATCGCGATCACGGAGACGACCATCCAGATGATCGCGACGACGCGGCCGGCGAGCGTGGTCGGCACCATGCCGCCGCCGACACGCTGGGTCATCGTATTGGCCGACCACCACACGCCGGAGCTGAGGCCGTGCGCCACGCCGCCGCTGAAGCCTTCGTTGCTATTGTGCTCGAACAGCCAGATCAGGAAGCCGGCAAGGAAGGCGAGGCCAAGCAACGCGAGCGCCGCCTGGGCGAAGCCATAGGAGGCGATCGATCGGATCACCGGCATCCAGTTCGTCAGACGGTCGGATTGTACGGCGACGCCGGTCCCGGTGCGGAAATAGGGTACCGTGAAATCGACCAGTTCTTCGCGCGCCGGGGTCACCGTGATCGCGGCCACCGCCACGTCGAGATTTCCCGACTGCAAATCTTCCAGCAGCGAGGTGACCGAGCTCGCCTCGGCAAAACGATATTTCAGCTTGAGCTGGTCGGCGATCTTGCGCCAGAGTTCGATGCTGACGCCGCTCCATTCGCCCTTGTCGTTCTTGATCGCAAAGGGCGGCGCTTGCTTGGTGCCGACGACGAGCTCGCGTGCGGCGGGGGCGTCCTGAGCCGCTGCATTGGTCGCGCCGAAAAACGCGGCCAACATCAGCAACGCCGGAGCCAGCACCACCGCCGCTACGATCGATCGTGAGCTGTGCTTCATGCCCTCTGCTTTAGTGTGTGCTGACCGTCCCGCCTGCCACGCATCATCAATTCACGGCTTGCGGTTCCGGGAACTTCCACTTGCCGTTCAGGATTTCCGCGCGCGGGCGATAGAGCCGCACGGTGTAGTTCCAGCCCTTCATGATCGGCAGGCAGTTCGGGATTTTGCCGTCGCAGCCGCCGAACTGGATCGCGATCGATCCGTCGGCGCTCTTCTTGCCGGTGATGCTGTTGATCGAATAGGCGTCGTACGGATTCTTCTCGTAATAGCCTTCAGCGTTGTAGAGACTGACCGACCAGAACGCGTCGACCGGCACGTCCCTGACGTCTAGCTTGTAAATTGTATTGCCGTCGTTCTTCGCGGGTGTGATGTTGAGATAGGTCGCGTCCTTGTCGGGATTGCCACCCCACGCCGCCGCGGTTCCGATCAGATGACGGATCGGATCGACTTCGGCCTTGGTGCCGAAGGCCTTGCTGAAGTCCGGGATGGTCGTCGCGAGCACCAGCAGCGCATCACGCAGCTTTTTCTGGCTGGCCTGATCCCAATGCGGGGCTTCGAATTGTCCCGCGGCTTTCTGGTCGACCTTTATTGCATCCTGCAGGGCGTGGACTTGTTCGATGTCTTTCGGATCCTGGGGATCGACCAGTGTCCGGATCCCGACCACAACATAGCGCGTGCCGACCTTATCCGTCGTCAGCGTGTAGTTGCCCTGGCCGTAGATAACTTCCGGCACATAATGATCTTCATTGATGACCTGCATCGACATGAAGCGCTTGCCCGCGTCGGGCAGCGTGATCGTGACCGGTCCGGCGTCCAGATCGAACACGGCCGACGAATAGAGCGTATCGCGGTTGAGTCGGATGACGGTCTGATTGTCGATCCGCGCCGGTTCGCGGCGATGGTTGAACTTCCCGATCGCGCCGCTGTCTTTCAGGACGCCGGCAAAATACAGATCGGATTCGGCGCGGGCGAAGTTGTCGACGGTGACCGGCACAGCGTTCTGCGCGATCGCCGATGTGACAATGCAGCTCAGGGCGACCGCAGCCAGCATGATCGATCTCATTGCTTTGCTCCCGTGGTTGCAACGGAGATGTTCTCCACGTCCGGCAGCGCCCATACCTTGTCGAAGAGCTCCTTCTTCGGACCGTACAGCCGGAACATCAGCTCGAATTTGCGGGCGGGATCGGTCGGAATCCAGTTCGACTCCTGGCCGGCGGGCGCCTTCGCGCCGAGGTAAAGGTCGACCGATCCGTCGGCGTTCTTCTTCACTTCAGCATTATTGGAAGCGCGGCTGGCGCGATCGACGTTCTTGACGAGTGCGTGGGTGTCGCGGTCATAGACGGTCAGTGACCAATACTGTTCGATCGGCACATTCGGCGGCACGTGCAGACGATAGATCTTCGAGCCGTCGTAGCTCGCGCCGTCCTTGTCCTTGATGTTGATGAGGTAGAACTGGCCGGCGCCCAGTCGCTTGATGCCGATATAAGCGTAGGTATACGTGATCCCGCGCCAGTCCACGGGATAATCGTTTGCGCCCTCGAAGTTCTCGCTCGCTGCTTTGAGCAGTTCGGGATGTGCAGGGAACGTCCAATGCGTCCCCTCGAAGAATGGCGGCAGGCCGGCATCGTATTTCGCGGCCATCCACGCATGCGCTTCGGCCACGCCGTCCGCGAGGGCCTGCTTTGTCGCGGCATCCGGTGCGAATGGTTTGCCTTTCTCGATACCGATCGAGCGCAATTGGTCGATCATTACGCGATCGCGGCCTAGCCACGGCTCGCGCTGCACCATCCGGTCGAGATGGATAAAGAAGCTGTCGTCATACCGGATGGTCGAGTCGAACAAGACGTCCTTGACGTCGGTGAAGACCGTGGCCTGCGGGCTTGACGCCTGGGAGAGCGGATAGACTTTGATCTGCTTGGCGTACGTGATCGATTTCGCAACATCGGCGTCAGCATGGCTCTTCAGGTTCGACCTGATCAGGGCGTAGCTGCCGAAGGTGCCCGGTTGCAGCGGCTCATAGCCTGCCGGCACCTGTTCCTTGTAACCGGGCGGCAGCATCAACAGCTTGACGCCCGCGCCCTTGTCCACACCGAGCAACCCGGCATCCTCCAGCGGCGCCTGCCAGACATTGACGACGTTGGCGTTGAGGGAGCCGTTGGCGTCCGCCGGCGGAATCTCGATCACCATCGGCCCAACGTCCCTGGTGTCGAGAAACGTCATGAAATAGAGCGTGTCGGGATTGGGTGTCAGCGTCTGGTTCTTCCAGTCGAGCGGCTTGCCCCAGTAGATCACCTGGTTCACCTTGCCCGGCGTCTTGGTCAGCATTTCCTGCAGCATCAGGTCGTAATTGACGGCGGGCATGCCCCAGATTGCGGCCTCGACGGCACGGCTGTGCGCGAGACGATTGTCGGGAGGAGCCGTTTGCGCGGTCGCGACGGCCGGGAGGCAGAACAGGGCGAGTACGATAAGGAGCTCTTTTCTCATCGCGATCCTCCTCAGGGCTTTTCCGGAAACACCACTTTCCAGTCCTGCTTCATGTCGACCACGGTCCAGCCGCGTTGCTTTGCCTCGCCCCAGGCCTTGTCGAGCTTGCCGATCTGCGATTGCCGGTCGTAGGCGTATTCGCGCTCGGCATCGGTGTGATGCACGATGCCGGCGCCGCAGGCCCGCGCGCCTTCCGTTAGTTGCTTTGCGTGCTCTCGAAGCTTCGTTGCATCTTCTCGACCAACTGGTCGATGCTGAAGCTCGGTGGCCGCTGGCTTGGCGGATAGTCCTTGAACGTTGCCAGGAACTGGCCGACGACCGAGGACGAGGCCAGGAACGGGCCGGCAGCGTCGGACATAAACCAGTCGTAGTAGGTGTTCGAAGTGACGTCCGCGCGCTCGTAGGGGTCGGACCGCAGGTTGAACTTCGGTACACGCAGCTTGGTGAAGGGCTCGGCCCAGATGTGCATCGTGCCGTTGACCCGCTGCTCCTCGAACACGGCTTTCCAGTTCAAGTAACGCATCGCGACCACGTCGCCGTCGTCGTTGAAATAGATGAACTCCTTGCGCGCGCTGTTCGGCTGCTGGCCGGTCAGGTAGGGAAGCTGGTTGTAACCATCGAGATGCACCTTGAAGGTCTTGCCGCCGGCCTGATGGCCATTCAGCAATTTTTGCGTGATGTCGGTGTCGCCGGCGGCCGCAAGGAGCGTCGGCATCCAGTCGAGCCCCGAGATCATCTCGTTCGAGACCGAGCCGGCCTGGATACGGCCGGGCCAGCGGATCAGGCAGGGCACGCGGAAGGCGCCTTCCCAATTGGTGTTCTTCTCGCTGCGGAACGGCGTCGTGCCGGCGTCCGGCCAGGAGTTCTGGTGTGGGCCGTTGTCGGTCGTGTAGAGCACGATGGTGTCGTTGGCGATGCCGAGATCGTCGACCGCCTTCAAGATCGAGCCGATGGTCGCGTCATGCTCGATCATGCCGTCTGCATATTCCGTACGCGAATTGAGGCCGGGCTTGTCGCGATGTTCCGCGCGCACATGGGTTCGGAAATGCATGCGCGTGGAGTTGAACCAGCAGAAGAATGGCGTGTTCGCCTGCGTCTGCCGCATCATGAAGTCGATCGCCGCGGCAGACGTCTCGTCGTCGACCGTCTCCATCCGCTTCTTGTTGAGTGGACCGGTATCCTCGACGATCTGCTTGCCGACCCGGCCGAAGCGCGGATGCTCTGTCGGGTCGTCCTTGTCGGACGCCTTGCAGCGGAGCACGCCGCGCGGACCGAGTTTTTCGAGGAAGCCCGGGTCGCGAGGATAGAACCAATTCTCGGGGTCCTCTTCCGCATTGAGGTGATAGAGATTGCCGAAGAATTCGTCGAAGCCATGCACTGTCGGCAGATATTCGTTGCGGTCGCCGAGATGGTTCTTGCCGAACTGTCCGGTGGCGTAACCCATCGGCTTTAGCAGTTCGGCCATCGTGACGTCGCGGGCCTGCAAGCCGACCGTCGCACCGGGAACGCCGACCTTGGACAGTCCGGTGCGCAAGGTGCATTGGCCGGTGATGAAGGACGAGCGTCCCGCGGTGCAGCTCTGCTCGGCATAGTAGTCGGTGAACATCATGCCTTCTTTGGCAATGCGATCGATGTTTGGCGTGCGGTAGCCCATCACTCCGAACGAATAGGCGGAAATATTGGTCTGGCCGATGTCATCGCCGAAGATGACGAGGATGTTGGGTTTGCGGCCTGAGGCCGAGGTACCAGGGGTGGCCGCGGGCGCAGCCTTTTGCGCCTGCGCCAGCGCCTGCGAGGTCAGTGTTGCGGCCGCGACCAGCGTTGAGGTGCCAAGCAGGAGATTCCTGCGATCAATCGCGCGGTCGTTTGAATGTGCTTCGTTCGTCTTCTTGGTTTCGTTGCTCATTCGACGTTCCTCACATGCTGAAAAGTCCTTCATGGCGATCAGGCAGAAACAGCAGCCGGTTTGCGCGCCACGCATCTGAATCCGACGTGGCTGGTCGACGTATCGACCGGCTCGGCGTGGCGCGCGGCCGGGCGATAGCGACGGCAGTAGTTCGGCGCGCAGAGGTGCGAGCCGCCTTTGAGAACTTTCCGCGGAATGCGGATGTTGGGTTGACATGGATCAAAGCTGGCGCTCTCGGGCCCGCCGCGTGGATTTGCCGGAATGCAGCAGGCTTTCGGCGCGTCGGCTTCGTGCTTGTCCGACCACCAGTCCGCGGTCCATTCCCAGACATTGCCGATCATGTCGTGGACACCGTAATCGTTCGGCGGAAAGGCGGTGACGGGCGAGGTGCGCTCGTATCCGTCCTCGCAAAGATTCTGGTTCGGAAAGATTCCCTGCCAGGTGTTGGCCATGTGCTTGCCGCAAGGTGCGAGCGCATTGCCCCAGGCGAATTCCTCGCCATCGAGGCCGCCGCGCGCGGCAAATTCCCACTCGGCTTCGGTCGGCAGCTCCGTGCCGGCCCATTTTGCGTAGGCTTGCGCATCGGCAAAGGAGACGTGCACGACGGGATGATGGTCGAGCACGTTGATATTGCTTCTCGGTCCGTAGGGGTGCCGCCAGTCGGCGCCCTTCATGAACGTCCACCACTGGCTCCAATCCCTGAGATCGGTGACCCGCCGCGGCGGCGCGAACACCAGCGATCCCGCATAGATCATCTCCGGCAGCGCGCCCGGATAGTCCTTCGGGTCCGGCGGGATCTGCGCTGTCGTGACGTAACCGGTCGCCTTGACGAAGGCCTTGAATTGCCGGTTCGTCACCGGCGTGCGGTCGATCCAGAAACCCTCGACCGACACGCGATGCTCCGGCGCCTCCTCGGGATAATGATGGTCCGAGCCCATGCGGAATGTGCCGCCGGAAATCCAGACCATGTCGGAGGTGTCGGCGTCACCCTCTTGTTCGATCCGTTCGATCTCCTGCTGTGACATCGTGATTTCCCCCGCCGGTGGCGTCGCTATTGCGAGCGGCCGTCCCGCAAGCTCGGGGGGCGGGATGGATCGGCGTGAGGGTTGAAGGCGGGCATTCGTTTGCTCCGGCTCTTGGCAAGTGTTGTTTTTGGCAAGTGTTGTTTTGAACAGCCGCTTCCGTTCGGCTCCGCGAGGCGACGCCGTCAAGACCCAAAAGCCCCGCCCGAGAAATCAGGCAGGCAGCAGTTGGCTCTTTTCTAGAGTACGGTCGCTCGGACCGATCGCTTCTGGCGCACTCGATCTCGATCCGCGCTTTTGCGCGGGCCAATCAGCTCGGCAATATTCCGGTTTGTCGCATGATCACCTTCACTTTCCGCGATCGCTCGATCGCCCTGAAGGAAACGTTTGATTCAACGTTCGATCCGCCTGACGCGACGATTACGCTAGGTTGAAACACCGGCATTGGCAAGCATCGAAGGTCGATGCGGTTGCGGCAAGGCGTCGCTAACTCTCTGCAATATTAGCTCAATTGCGTGAGCCGCGATGGCGTGAGCCAGTCAATCGGAGGTAGGCAACCTGCTGCGGGGCAGCATCAGATGCGCAGGGCGCGTGCATGCTTCGCGCCGTCCCAAAGCCCCGCCATCAATGTCGAAAATGAATTGATCGATGCTCAATCAAAACTCGATCGCCCCAGGGATGTCTTCTAGATAGAGTGCATCCATACGCAAGGGGCGAGCGAGCTCCGGCAAGAACCCGGACACGGGCAGCGCGTTGGACCATCACAATTCATAAGGGGAATCGCCGGGAGGAGTTGATGAGCGAGTCTAGCCTGCATGCCTTCACCAAAGGCACGACCCATTATCGCTGGGTCATCTGCGCATTGTTGTTTGCGATCACCACCGTCAATTACATGGACCGCAACATCCTCGGCGTGCTGAAGCCGACGATCCAGGGCGATCTGCATTTCAGCGAAACCGATTTCGGCAACATCATCTTCTTCTTCTCGATCGCTTATGCGATCGGCTACGTGGGAATGGGGTGGTTCACTGACAAGGTCGGCATTCGCCTTGGCCTCGCCGCGGCCGCGATCCTGTGGTGCTTCGCATCCACCGCGCACGGGCTGGTGGCGTCCGTCTCTGGTTTCATCGTCGCCCGCATCGTGCTCGGCCTCGGCGAAGGCGGCAACTTTCCGACCTGCATCAAGACCATCGCCACCTGGTTTCCGGTGCGCGACCGCGCGCTGGCCACCGGCATCTTCAACAGCGGCAGCAATGTCGGCGCGATGGCAGCGCCTCTGATCGGCGCCCTGGTCGTCAGCCTGTCTGGCTGGCAGGCGGCCTTCTACGTGACCGGTGCAATCGGTTTTGTCTGGGTCATCTACTGGCTGATGACCTACAAGAACCCCGCCGAGCATCCGCGGGTGTCGCCGGGGGAACTAGCCTATATCAACAGCGACCTCGAAATTGCAGTAGCGAAAGTGCCGTGGGCCAAGTTGCTGGCCTATCCCGGCACCTGGGTCTACATCGTCGGCGCGGTGCTCACCAATCCGGCCTGGTGGTTCTACAACAACTGGGTTCCGAGCTTCCTCAACAGCAAGTTTCACGTCACGCTGTTCGCCGTGGGCTTGCCGCTGGTCGTGATCTATCTGCTCACCGATGTCGGCTCGATCGTGGGCGGCTGGATTTCGTCCAACCTGATCAAGCGCGGCACCGAAGTGTTCACCGCCCGCAAGATCACGCTGCTCATCTGCGCGGTCTTCACCCTGCCGGTGTTCCTGGCGCCGCAGCTGGACAGCATGTGGGCCGCGGTGATCCTGATCGGACTTGCCATGGCCGCGCATCAGGGCTTTTCCGCCAACCTGTTCACGCTGGTCTCGGACACCATGCCGCGCGGCGCGGTGGCATCCGCGGTCGGCCTCGGAGGCGGCATCAGCTCGATCGCGTCAGCCTTCTCCGCCGCGGCTGTCGGTCGCGTGCTCGATGCGACGGGCAACAACTACACCATCGTGTTCTTTGTCTGCGCCAGCGTCTATGTGATTGCGACCGCGATCATCCACTTCATCCTGCCGCGCAGCAGGGCGTCGATGGTGATGGCCGACGACGCCCTGGTGCCGGTCGGCTGAGGCCGCATCTCGTCGTCAACCGATCACGCAACACGGAGTGATTTGCCCGACGGGCAAATCACTTCGATTGGCCAAAATGATTTTTCCAGCCCTGATTGCGACGGAATCGTAGGGTGGGCAAAGCGCAGCGTGCCCACCGATCTTCGCCCGAAGCTGAGGGATAGTGGGCACGGCGCATGCGCGCCTTTGCCCACCCTACGCACTACCCCCGCAGAGACAGCCTGGATTGCTTCGTTGTGGAGCCTGTCATCGGGCGCGCGTTTGCGCGACCCGTCGGCTCGCAATGACGACAATCCTCGAATTGTCCCTGCGGTTTAACGTCCTGCCTGCCACGCGCGGGAGGCTCTGGACAATCGCGGCGCATCAGGCTCAACTCCGGCCCGCCAGAACAATGCGGCTCCAAGCCGAAAATAAGAGCAGCGACGCCCGCGGACACCAACGACGGGCGCCGAAGAAGGAAACAAACGGGAGTTTTCGATGGTTATTTCGCGTCGTGGTGTTTTATTGGGCAGCGCCGGAGCATTGGGCGCCGCATCATTTTCTTCTTTTCCCGCTCCCGCCATTGCCGAATCCGAACCGATCAGGATCGGCTGCCTGGCTGCGATCACCGGGCCTGCCTCGGCGCCGACGCAGGGTTTTAATCGCGGTGTCAATTTCGCGGTCGACGCCATCAACGGAGCCGGCGGCGTCAAGGGACGCAAGATCGAGCTCGTGATGCGCGACACCCAGGGCGATCCGAGCAAGGCTGTGAACGCCACGCAGGAATTGATCTCCTCGCAAAAGGTGCATGCGATCTGGGGCCCGCTCAATTCCGGCGAGGCGCTCGCCACGACGCCGATCATGGCGCGTGCGAAAATGCCGGACATTCACCCCTGCGTGGTCGAGACTCTGATCGATCCGGTGAAGTTTCCCAACGCCTTCCGCATGGCGCCCTCGAACGGCCAGTGGGACGACGCGGTGCGCAACTATGCGCTCAACATTCTCAAGGTGAAGAAGGTCGCGGTCATCGGCGACACCACCGGCTACGGCGTCACCGCCGTCGGCGCTTCGGTCGCCGCCTTCAAGAAGGACGGCGCCGAGGTGGTCTATCAGGCCAATATCGATGCGACCCAGCCCGACATGACCCCCGACATGCTGCGCATGAAGAATGCCGGCACCGAGGCGATCATCATGTGGACGGTCTCGACCGGCATGGAGGCGCGCATGTTCAACGTCCGCGCCACCATGAACTGGGACGTGCCGTTCGTCGGCCATCCGTCGCTGGCGTCGGGTGAGATCGCCGGCCTCGTCGAGAAGCCGGAGAACTGGAAGAAGGTCTACGCCATCGGCTACAAGAGCTGCAGCTATGACGCGTCCGGCAAGCTGCCGCCGAAAAGCGAGGATCTGGTCGCGCGGCTGAAGAAAGCCAATGTCGCGCTCAACGATACGCTGCTCTGGTGGGTCGCCGGCGGCATCGACGTGATCGAGCTGTTCGCCAAGGCCGTCGAAACCTCGGGGTCGACCGACCCGCAGGGCATCATCGCCTATCTCAACACGCTGAACAAATATCCGGGCTATTTCGGCGACTACACCTTCACGCCGACCCAGCACAATGGCTATCCGACCGACGAGATCGTGATGTCGGAATCGAGCACGGCGAAGGACGGCACCTTCGCGCTGGCGCCGGGATATTCCTGATCGAAGGCGAGGGGACTAACCCATGCTCGCCTCCATCATGGCAGCAGGACTGGCGTCGGGCGCGATCTACGCGCTCGTCGGCGTCACCTACAACACCATGTTCTCGACCTCGCGGGTGATGAGCTTCACCGCGGGTCAGCTCGCCATGCTCGGCGGCGTGTTCGGCTCGATGTTCACATTGAAGCTCGGCATGCCACTCATCGTCGGCTTCCTGCTGACGCTGGTTTGCTGCGCCATCATCGGCATCATCACCGAGTTCATCGCGGTGCGGCCCGTGCTCAAGAGCCTCGACCAGCACCTCTACGTGCTGTCGACGCTTGCGGTCGCGCTGATGATCCAGCAGATCGCGGCGATCAAGTGGGGTACCGAGCCGCAGCCGTTCCCGCGGCTGATCGGGCTCGGCAGCGGCGTCTGGGACGAAAAGTTCTGGCTGCCGGTTGCGGCCTGCGCGATCACGATCCTTGGCCTGGAATATCTCTACCGCCGCACGCTGGTCGGCCGCGCGTTCCTTGCGATCGCCGAGGATAATTTCGCCGCGCGCGCGCTCGGCCTGCCCGAGCGTAATTTGCGCATTGCGAGCTACGCGCTCGCCGGCGTCATCGGCGGCATCGCCGGTTTCTCCGGCGGCGAGTTGCTGCTGGCCTTCTTCGCCAACGGCGCGCTCCTGAACTTCTACGGCTTCGTGCCGGTGGCGCTGGGCGGGCTCGGAAACAACCGCGGCGCCATCATCGGCGGGCTGGCGCTCGGCCTGTTCCAGCAGGCCGCGAATTTCCTGGTCGGCGGCATCTTCTCGTCCGTTGCCGTCTTCACCTTGTTTATCGTGGTCCTGCTCGCGGCGCCGCAAGGCCTGTTCGGCGGCGCCACCGCGCGGAGGGTGTGATGGCCGTGGTAACGACATCACCCGAACGTGGCGTAACCGCGGTCCACGACAGCGGAACCTGGCGCGCGGCGCTGACCCACGCCGCGCCGTTCCTCGGCATGCTGGTGCTGGCGCTGTTGTTGCCGCTGGTCGGCAACGACTACTGGGCGCTGATCGGCACCCGCATGGCCATCTACTGGGTGCTGGTCTCCGGGCTCAATCTGGTCGTCGGCTACGCCGGCCATCTCGCCATCGGCTATGTCGCGCTGCTGACGCTCGGGGCCTACACCACCAGCGTACTGGTCGCCGGCAATGTCATGCCGGCGGTGCCGGTGTTTCCGGCGCTTGCGGTGGCGGCCATCGTCGGCGCGATCTTCGGCGTCATCGTCGGCCTGCCGGCGTTGCGGCTGCGCACCTTCTATTTCGCCATGTCGACGCTGGGCTTTGCCACCATCGTCACGCAGATCGCGCTGGCCTGGCAGAGCGTGACCGGCGGCGGCATCGGCATTGCCGGGCCTGAGTTTCCCGCGCCGTTCAACACCGCCTGGGGCTTCTACTTCCTCTGCGTCGGCATTGCCGCCTTCACCACCTGGCTCAGCGCCAATGTTGCGCGCAGCCGCTTCGGCCGCGCGCTGATTGCGGTGCGCGACGCCGAAGTCGCGGCGGAGGCAACCGGCATTTCCAAACCAAAGATGCTGATCGCGATCTTCCTGCTCGCCGGCGCCTGTGCGGCGGTGGCGGGCGGGCTGTTCGCGAGCCTGCAGACCTACATCACGCCCGACGCCTTCACTTTCGATCTCTCGGTGCTGTTCTTCATCGCGATCCTGATCGGCGGCCGCGGCTCGATCATGGGGCCGATGCTGGGCACCATCATCCTCACCATCCTGCCGGAGATCGCAGCACCGCTGGCGGCATGGTCTACCTTCCTTTACGCCGTGTTGCTGCTCCTGATCGTGCTGGTCATGCCGGGCGGCATCGCGGCGTTGCTCGATTTCCGTAACCGCAAGCCGCTGGCGAGCAACCGCGCCATCGTGCCGCGGCCGGCCGCGCTCGCCGATATCGTGCGGCGGAGCAAGGGCGACAAGGCGCTGGCGCTGCGCGGCATCGCGCTCAGCTTCGGCAATGTGAAGGCGATCGATGGTCTCGACCTCGATGTCGCGCCAGGCAAGATCCACGGCCTGATCGGTCCGAATGGCAGCGGCAAGACCACGACGCTGAACGTCATCTCCGGCTATTACGCGGCCAAGGCCGGCGCCATGACGCTCGGCGGCGAGGCGTTGCCGCCGGGGATGCCGGCACTGCGCGCCGCGCGTGGCATTGCGCGCACCTTCCAGACCCCGCGCGTGATTGGCGAAGCCTCGGTGCTGCAGAATGTCATGATCGGCGGCACGGTGGAGGGCAGGGCAACCTTCATCGAGTCGCTGCTCGCTCTGCCGCGCAATGCGCAGGACGAGCGCATGCTGGCGGCGAAGGCGCGGGCGCTGCTCGGCGTCGTCGGCCTGGAGGCCCTCGCCGATGTGCGGGCGGACCGGTTGCAGCACAGCGAGCTCCGCTTCATCGAAATCGCGCGTGCGCTGATGCTCGATCCGGATTTCCTGCTGCTCGACGAGCCGGCCGCGGGCCTCTCCGGTGACGAGATCGACCGGCTCGGCGAATTGATCAAGGCGGTTTCTGCGCGCGGCGTGGGTGTGCTCCTGGTCGAGCATCATGCCGACCTGATCTTCGACATCTGCCATCAGATCACCGTGCTCAATCTTGGCCGCATCCTTGCGGCGGGCACGCCGGCTGAAATCCGCGTCCACAAGGAGGTCGTCAGTGCTTACCTCGGCGGATGAATCCCTGCTCACCGTGCGTGCGCTCGAATCCGGCTATGGCAAGATCCGCGTGCTCCACGGCGTCGACATTTCGATCGCGGCCGGCGAGGTGGTGGCGCTGCTCGGGCCGAACGGCGCCGGCAAGACGACGCTGCTGCGGGCCTTGTCGGGCCTGTTGCCGGTCAATGCCGGCACGGTGCGATTCGACGGCCGCGATTTCTCGCGCATCACGCCGCGCGACGCCGCGCGTGCCGGCCTTGTGCATGTGATCGAAGGCCATCGGGTGTTCACGCAGCTTTCCGTCACCGACAATCTCCTGCTCGCCGGCTATGACGTGCCGCGGAGCGAGCGCGCCACGCGGGTCGAGGAAGCCCTGTCGTTCTTCCCGGAGATCGCCGAGAAGCGGCACGAGCGCGGCGGCGCGCTCTCCGGCGGACAGCAGCAGATGTTGACGGTGGCGCAAGGGCTGGTGCGGCGGCCGCGGCTGTTGATGCTGGACGAGCCCTCCGCGGGTCTGTCGCCGGTGCTGGTCGATCGCGTGCTCAATGTGATCGGGCAATTGAAGAAGCAGGGCACGGCCGTGCTCCTGGTCGAGCAACTTCTGGAGAAGGCGCTTGCCGCGGCCGATCGCGTCTATGCGCTGGTCCAGGGCAGCATCGCACTGGAAGCGCCGACCAGCGAGAGCGATCTCGCCAAGCGTCTGGAGCGCGCCTATTTCGGCCATGAAAGCCACGCGCTGGAAGCGTCGTAGCGGCGGTTCGCCCCCGAAATCGGACATCGGGGCGAGACCTTTTCGACGTGATCGCCGATTTCAAATTTGCATGCGATGATGTCGCCTGTCATGATACCAGTACCATCGCGAGAAAGATAATCGCGCCCCAAAGCAGCGCGTTCACGCAAAGCGCAAGCGTCCAATCACTCATGCCTGCCTTAGCCGTCATCGCGCTTCCTTCCGCAAGAATGCATTTCTCGCTTTCTCCAGCTTGCTTCGATCAAGGGATGGCTGCGTGCCCAATAAGTCCGCGCAGCCCTCGCATGTCCGTCAAGTTTTCAGTGTGAACTTTTTGCGAAGTTCGGCCACGACGGTCTCAGCGCGTTCCTGAATGGCTTTGGCATGCTTGGGCGCGGTAATCACCGTAGCGCGCCAACCGAGGATCGGGTCTTGGCGAACCGACACATACACGCCGCCAATCAACAGCTTCTCATGGACCATGTCCTCAAGTTCAGCACTGGTTTTCTCCAGCTTTGCCAAAGGGGCATCCTATCTGTCGGCGTTGGAACAGCACGCGCTCGAGGGTACCTTGACTGTTTCGTGACGAATGGTGCTTGCCTCTTGTTCACCATCCCATTTCGTGCGCGCGTGAAGAGCGCGTTTTGGCATTGTAATGTTCTGCCAAACATTGCGGCGCAGATGGACGCCGCGCGCAGAGCTTGCTCTCGTGTGCCTAGGGTCCGGAGGGGCCCGTCTTCCGGCAGCGTACATAGGGTATGCCGGCCGCTTTGCTTATTCCGCTCAAAGGAACAGCAGCCACCTGCAATCGGGGTCTTCCGATTGACAGCGAGACTAACCGCATTGAGACCGCTGGCTCAATCGCACGAAGGTAGGCGACGTGTATCCAAAGGATTGAAGTGGTTATACCGAGGTTTGTCGCCGGCGCGCCCTTGCGCTGGTCCAGGGCAACATCGCGCTGGAAGCGCCGAGAGCGACCTGCCGAAACGACTGGAGCGCGCCTATTTCGGCCACGAAAGCCACGCGCTGGAGGCGTCGTAGCGGCGGTCCGCCCCGAAATCGGACATCGGCGCGAGACGAGGGCATATTTGGCCCGCGTCCAGAACGTCGGCTTTGCCTCCAGAACGACGGCAACCCACGTCATCTTGGCGCACCGCGTTTCGCGCCTTTAGGGGACAAGGAGCACCTTGCCGATGTTGCGTCGATCTTGGATGAAGTGATGCGCCTTCGGTGCATCATCAAACTTGAAGCTCGCCGCCACCTTCGGTCTGACGATACCGCGTGCCGCAAGCTCCACTAATGTTTCGCCCCATTCGCGCAGGCGATCGATCTCGTCCCACATATGGCCGAGATTTACGCCGAACACGCCTTTGTTCGCGTTCATGAGACCAAGCGGATTGAACTGAAACCATGGCGTATTGGCGAGCATGGAAAGCATGGACAAAATATTGCGTTCCTTGCCGCTCGCGAGCGAAGAAACGCCGAACATGCCCAGCCGGCCGGTAGGGGCAAGCACGCGGTATCCTTTTTTCCAAGACTCGCCACCGACCGCGTCGAGGATCAACTCGACACCGCGACCACGGGTGATTTCGCGGGTCCGTGTCTCGAAATCTTCGGTACGATAGTCGATGAGATGGTCGACGCCTAACGCGCGCATTTCGTCATGCTTGCCGGCCGATGCCGTGCCGATCACACGCGCTCCGACGTGCTTCGCGATCTGCGTCGCGGCGATGCCAACCCCGCCCCCCACTGAATGGATGAGTACGGTCTCGTTGGCTTTGAGCGCCCCCATGACCACGACAAGCTGCCAGGCGGTAAAGTAATTCACTGGAATTGCGGCGCCCTCGAGGGCCGACAGTCCGGCCGGTCGCGGGAAGATTTGCTTCACCGGCACGCAAACCACGTCGGCATATCCGCCAAAGCGGGTCATGGCGATTACGTCTTGGCCGATCCAGCTCTGGTCGATGCCAGAGGCGACAGCGTCGATTCGACCGCTGACTTCGTAGCCAGGCACAACCGGAATGGGCGGCAAATCGGGATATACGCCCATGCGCCCCATGATGTCGGCAAAATTGACCCCGCTCGCCTCGACACGGATGCGGACCTCTCCCGCGTTCGGCGCAGGATCGGCGGCTTCTCTAACTCGCAGTACTTCCGGCGGCCCAGCGCGCGTAATCCAGATTTGTCGCACGACAACAACTCCTTGCCTGAGCGCACCTCAATCTACGGCCGGCATTTGAATCTAAACATTATTCGCAAAGCGGCGATTTTTGAACCGCATGTCGGTGATGGGTCGCTCCTTATGGTGAGGAGCGGGCAACCCCGGTTTGTTCGTCGTGGCGGCTCGTCCTGCTCTCTCACTCGGCCTATGCTCTTGACCGTCCAACGCTTTCGCCATACTGATTTGCCCGACGGCGGATTTTCCGAAATCACGTCAATCCCTCACGCCAAAAATATTTCGCTTTATCAGAAGCCAAAATCGTGCGTATGGTTCGCGCCATCCCGCGCCCAGACAGAGGGGCGTATCGCGATCGTCACGAAACGTGGCGCGGGGCTGCGACGGACGCTTTGGCATCAATTGACGAGTGATGTCGAGGCGGATGGCAAAGGCGCGTGGTCCTGATCTCCCGACGCTGGGATCAAACCCTGGAGCGATCTCCAGGGCGACGGGGACTATCAAGCCCGGCACCCCGGGGAGAGCGCGCTATAAGCCGTACACCGTTGCGCGGGGAATGCCGGTTGTTCCGGCTGAACCTGTGGTCACTGCCGCCTGCTTTCCTTGTTGCAGGCGGGCCATGGGTGCGGCCCGCACCCGGCATTCCCTGCGCCCTCTCATGTCTGAGGTGCGTGAAGACCGGCAAAACTCGGGCAGATCCTGCCGCGGGAATGCGAACGCTTGAAGAAGCGGCGCCCCGCGGACCGATGCGTCCTGAGCATTGATCGATACCAGATCGGGAATGGTACCCACCCTTGCCCCCTTGGAGTCTTTGGCCCTACAGTCGCTGCAAACGAGCCGCGGCGGAGACCGCAGGTAGAATAAAGAAATGACCAGGGAGGAAGCATGATGAAGATTGCGCCCATCAGCCGTCGCACGTTCGTGAAGTCGTCGTCTGCGGTTGCCGCAGGGCTTGCTCTCTCGCCTGCGATCATCGGTCGCGCAGAAGCTGCGACCTTGAAGCTGAAATGCTCCTCGTCGCTGCCGAACGATCCGAAATATGCCAATGGCCGCGTCTACTACGACAACCTCGTCAAGAGCCTGAAGGCCAACGGCCTCGGCGAGCAGGTCGACGTCACTTTCTTTCCCGACAACCAGCTCGGCCAGGAGATCGACGTCATCAACTCCGTCAAGCTCGGCGTCATCGATCTGATGGTGTCGGGCTCGTCGATCTCGGCCAATCTCGTTCCGCTCGTCGGAACCTTCGATCTCGGCTATCTCTTCACCAGCTATCAGCAGCAGACCAAGGCCTTTGACGCCGGCGCCGCTAAGCCGATCGAGGATGCACTGCTCAGGGGCGCCAACATCCGCATCATCGCCTGGGCCTATAATTTCGGCGCACGCAGCGTGCTGTCGAAGAAGCCGGTGAAGACTCCGGAAGATCTCGCGGGTTTGAAGATCAGGACGCTGCCCAATCCGATCATCACCGAATGCCTGCGGCTGATGGGCGCGGCGGCGACGCCGCTGGCGTTCGGCGAAATCTATACCGCGCTGCAGGCCGGTGTGCTCGACGGCCTCGAGCATGACCCGCCGACCATCCTTGCCAGCAAATTCTACGAGACCGCGAAGAACTATGCGTTGACGCAGCACATCTTCTCGCCGCTCTCGATCTATTTCAGCGACATGACCTACCAGCGCATGGACCCGAAACTGCGCGAGGGCTTCCTCGATGCCGCGCAGAAAGCGGCGGTTGATACCCGTGCGCATGGTCTCGCTGTGGAGAAGGAGGCGCTGACCACGCTGCAGGACAAGGGCGTCACCGTCGTCGAATGCGACAGGGAAGCGTTCCGCAAGCGCGTGCTGCCGCAGACCGACAATTTCATCAAGGCACGCCCCGAGGCCAAGGCGGTGGTAGACGCGATCCGCGCGACCCAGGCTTGAGGATGGAGCCATGACGTCGCCCGCTGTGGCTGATCATCGGGCAGCGGACATCAAATCCGCGTCGCTGGCGTCGAGCGGGCGCTGGCTCATCATGGCGCTGCTCGCGATCAGCGATGCCGTTGCCGCGCTGATGCTGGCGGCGGATTTGCTCGTCGTCTGCGCCTCGGTGGCGCTGCGCTATTGGTTCAACGCGCCCGTCGAATGGTCCGACGACGTCGCGCGCGGGTTGATGGTCGGCTCCAGCTTCTTCGGTGCGGCCAGCGCGCTCGCCCGTGGCGACAATCCCGGCGTCAAATTCTTTGTCGACAGGCTCCCATCGCGGGCGCGTGCCGTGATCGACGCCGTCGCCGCGGTGTTGATGACCGTGATCGCGGGCTATGTCGCGTTCAACGCGCTCAAGCTAGGCGGGCTCACGGCAGGTCAAACGACCGGCTCCGGCCTGCCGCTGGAGCTGACGTTCTATCCGATGGGCATCGGCGCGCTGTTCATGACCATCTTCGCGCTCGACATCCTTCGTGCCCGACCGCTGCGCGACATGATCGCCGGGATCATTGTCACCGCTGTAATCGCCGGTCTCTACCTTGCGTGGGATGCGCTCGCGCCCAATTCGGTGCCGTCATCGGGAACGTTGATGCTGGTCGGCTTCTTTGTCTCGCTGTTCGGCGGTCTGCCGATCGGCTTTGCGCTGGCGCTCGCCGCGCTCACCTTCATCTGGGTCGAGGGCACGTTGCCCGGCGTGATCTTCGCCCAGCAGATGGCACGCGGCATCGACAATTTCGTGCTGCTCGCGATCCCCTTCTTCATCCTGGTCGGCTACCTCATGGAAGCCAACGGCATGTCGGTGCGGCTGATCGAGCTGTTGCAGCGCGCGGTTGGGCATCTGCGCGGCGGGCTCAATGTCGTGATGGTCACCTCGATGGTGCTGTTCTCGGGCATCTCCGGCTCGAAGATGGCTGACGTTGCCGCCGTCGGCTCGGTGCTGATCCCCGCGGCGCGCCGTAGCCGGCAGAATCCGGGCAGCGCGGTGGCGCTGCTCGCGGCGTCCGCGGTGATGGCCGAAACCATTCCGCCCTGCATCAACCTGATCATCCTCGGCTTCGTCGCCAACCTCTCGATCGGCGGCTTGTTTGTCGCCGGCCTGTTGCCGGCCGGTCTGATGGCGCTGGCGCTGATCGTGGTCTGCATCATCTTCGGCCGGCGGCCGCAGCCTTCGGACGACACCGAGCCGCGCGCTCCGATCTCGGGCCTCTGGAGCGGCGCCATCGCGTCCTTCGGCCTGATCTTCATGATCTTCTTCGGCTTCAAGAGTGGCTTTGCCACCGCAACCGAAATCTCCGCCTTCGCCGCGCTTTATGCGATCGTGATCGGCAGCGTCGTGTTCCGCGAGCTCGGCTTCAAATCCGCGGCGCGGAGTTTCGTCCACGCCGCGACGCGCTCGGGGCTGGTGCTTTTCATCGTCGCCGCCGCGCAGTCACTCGCCTTTATTCTCACACTTCAACAAGTGCCACATATGGTCGGCGACATGATGCTGGCGTTGTCGAAGACCAACGGCGTCTGGCTGTTCCTGCTGCTGTCGATCGCGGTCCTGATCGTGATGGGCTCGGTGCTGGAAGGCGCGGCGGCGCTGATCATCTTCGGGCCGCTGCTGCTGCCAGTTGCTGTCAAGCTCGGCATCGATCCCCTGCATTTCGGCGTGGTGCTGGTGATCGCGATGGGAATCGGTTTGTTTGCGCCGCCGCTTGGGCTAGGACTCTATGGCGCGTGCCTGATCGGCAATGTTCCGATCGAGCAAACGGTGAAGCCGATCCTTGGCTATCTCGGCCTGCTGTTCCTGTGCCTCCTGGTCGTCGCCTTTGTGCCGGCGATCTCAACCGCACTGCCGCGCGCGTTCGGCTATTGAGCATGATCCGGAAAAGTGTGTAGCGGTTTTCCGAAAGATCATGCTCCAAATTAAAGATAGATCGAGGACGTCTTGAAAGTTTTGCTGACCCCCACGCCGGATTTCCGCCGGCAATATTACGGCGAGCGCGCGCTGGCGGGCCTGCAAGCCATCGCCGACGTCAAGCTGCATGAGGGCGCAGAGGCGCTCGACGCGGCCGGTCTTGTTGCGGCCGCGCAGGACGTCGACATCATCGTCGCCGACCGCGTCACCGAGGGCAGGGGTGAGATATTTCCAAAGCTGCCGAAGCTGCGCGCCATGGTCCGCTGCGCCGTCGACATCCGCAACATCGATGTCGTGGCGGCCTCCGCCGCCGGCGTGCTGGTGACACGCGCCTCGCCCGGGTTTGTGCCGGCGGTCGTCGAACTCGCGATCGGCTACATGGTCGATCTGTCGCGCGGCGTGTCGCGGGCGACGGGGGATTATCACGCCGGCCGCACGCCCAAGGTCGGAATGGGACGGCAGCTTGCCGGCAGCCGCATCGGCATCATCGGCTATGGCAGCATCGGCCGCTATCTCGCGCCGTTGGCGAAGGCGCTCGGCATGGCCGTCATGGTCGCCGATCCCTTTGTCACCATCGATGATCCCGGCATCGAGCATGTTCCGCTCGACGATCTGCTCGGCCGTGCCGACTATGTCGTCTGCCTTGCGATCGCCAATGAAACGACCGAGAACCTGATCGGCGCCGCTGCGCTGGCGCGGATGCAGCGCCATGCCTTCTTCATCAATCTCTCGCGCGGCAATCTCGTCGACGAAGCCGCGCTTGCCGCAGCGTTGCGCGAAAACCGCATCGCAGGTGCGGCGATGGATGTCGGCCGCGCGCCGGACCAGATGCCGAGCGCGGCGCTGGCGCAACTGCCGAACGTGATCGCGACGCCGCATATCGGCGGGCTGACGCCGCAGGCGATCGAGCACCAGGCGCTGGAGACGGTGCGGCAGGTCGCCGTCATCATCAGGGGCGAGGCGCCGGTCGGAGCTGTCAACGAAGAGCACTGGACGCGCCGACCATGACGGAGAAGTCGTCGCGGCACCTTCCGTTCTTCTATGGCTGGGTCATCGTCGCCGTCACCTTCGTGACGATGGGGATAGGTGTCAACGCCCGCACCGCATTCTCGCTGTTCTTTCCGCCGATCCTCCAGGAGTTCGGCTGGGAGCGCGGTGTCACAGCGGGCTCCTTTTCCTTCGGCTTCATCGTCTCTGCCATCGTCAGCCCGCTGATCGGCCGGCGGATGGATCGTGCCGGACCGCGCGCGGTGATGGAACTCGGCGTGGCGCTGATGGGAGGCGGGCTCTTGCTGGCGCCGCTGACGCGCGAGCCCTGGCATCTCTACGTCACCGTCGGCGTCATGGTCGGTGCCGGCAGCGTCTGCCTCGGCTATTCCGGGTTTTCCCAGTTCCTGCCGAACTGGTTCGTCCGCCGCCGCGGGCTCGCGATGGGCATTGCTTTTGCCGGCGTCGGTATCGGCTCGGTGACGCTGTTACCCTGGGTGCAATATGTGATCGAGCAGACCGGCTGGCGCACCGCCTGCACCTCGATGGGCTTGATGGTGCTGATCGTGCTGGCGCCGATCGATCTGTTGCTGCGCAAGCGGCCAGATGATATCGGCCTGCGCCCGGATGGCGATGCCGCGCCGCACGCTTCCGCAAAGCCGGTCTCGAACATCGTCGATCCCGTCTGGGCCGGCACCGACTGGACGTTGCCGCGTGCCTTGCGCACGGCTCGGTTCTGGTGGATTGCGCTCGGCTATTTCTGCGGGCTGTACATGTGGTACGCGGTGCAGGTGCACCAGACCAAATTCCTGATCGACATCGGTTTCTCGGCGAATGTCGGCGTCTGGGCGCTCGGTGTCGTCAGCCTGCTCGGCATTCCCGGGCAGATCGTGCTGGGACACGCCTCCGACCGCATCGGGCGCGAGGCGATCTGGGCGATCGCCTCGCTCGGCTTTGCGATCTGCTATGCGGCGCTGGTCGCGCTGAAATATGAACCGAGCCTGTGGCTGGTCTATCTCATGGTGTTGACGCAAGGCGCGCTCGGCTATGGACTGACCTCCATCATGGGCGCCGTGGTGCTGGAGATTTTTCAGGGGCCGCATTACGGCAGCATCTTCGGCACCATCATGATCGCGGCTCTCGCGGGCGGCGCGGCGGGGCCGTGGGTCACCGGTCTGCTGCACGACATCACCGGCGACTACACCATTGCGTTTGCGATCGGGATTGCGGTCAGCCTGTTGTCGGCGTTTGCGATCTGGCAGGCCTCGCCGGGCAAGGTCCGCGCGGTGGCCGGCAAGTTGCAGCCGACAGGCTGACGCGCCTCAGCTCGTGGCGATGATTGCCATCGCGCGCCGGAGATCGCTGATGGCGCGCAGGAAACCGTCGGCCGGCGTCGTCTCCGGATCGATGAGCCGGTGCAGGCGGAAGCCGTCCTCCAGCGCCAGCACGATCGCCGCCGTCCAGGCCGGATTGAGCGCGGCGGCGCGGCCGGAGCTCTTCAGCGAGGTCTCGACGATGTCGCTGACCAGCTTGCGCCGCGCGCGGAGCCGCTTGGCGAGTTCCGGCCGCCGCTTCTCGGCGCGGGCGACAAACAGGATCATCTCCATATGGAGCAGGGGAGCGCGGCCGAGCGGGTCCTGCTTGCTGCGGTCCATGTTCTTCAGCGCGTTGAGGAAGTCGTCGATGTCCTGATGCTGCGCGAGCAGATCGAGATTGCGCTCGATCGAGCGTTCGACGTGGTCCTCGAGCATGGCGATGATCAACTCGTCCTTGCTCTTGAAGTTCGAATAGAACGCGCCGCGGGAAAAGCCCGCCGCGGCCGCGATCGCCTCGATGCTCGCGGAACCGATGCCCTGTTCCTCGAACACGCGCGTCGCCGCCTCGAACAGCTTGTCGCGGGTCTCGTCGCGGGTCGGTCTGGTTCTCACTCTTGACATCGGCGCAGTTTAGGGCAGAATGCAACTCAATACAATAATGTATCGAGTTGCACACAAGCGAGGTCACCATGAACGAGCATGTGCAGGCCCAAATCGCGACTCAGGTTGGGACTCAAGCCAATGAGCCGCTGTTCAACCCGCTGTCGCCGGATTTCATCCGCGATCCCTATCCGCATTACGAGCGGCTGCGGAATACCGATCCCATGCATGTCAACGCGCACGGCGCGTTCGTCGCGAGCCGCCACGCGGAAGTCAGCCTCGTGATGCGCGACAAGCGGTTTGGCAAGGACTATGTCGAGCGCACCATCCGCCGTTATGGTCCGAAGATCATGGACGAGCCGATGTTCCGCAGCATGAGCCATTGGATGCTGCAGCAGGATCCGCCGGACCATACCCGCCTGCGCGGCCTGGTCGTGAAGGCCTTCACTGCGCGCCGGATCGAGGACATGCGGCCGCGTATCCAGGAGGTCGTCGATCAGACCATCGATGCCGTCTTCGAAAAGGGCCACATGGACCTGATCGAGGATTTCGCGTTTCGCCTGCCGGTCACCATCATCTGCGACATGCTCGGCATACCCGAAGAGCATCGCGAGGTCTTCTACAACGGCTCGCGCAATGGCGGCCGCATTCTCGATCCCGTCCCGCTGTCGCCGGAGGAGATCAAGCAGGCCAACATGGTCGATGCGATGACGAAGATGTATTTCGAGCCGCTGTTCGAGATACGCCGCCGCAATCCCGGCAATGACCTGATCACCCAGCTGATCCAGGCGGAGGAGGCGGGCGACAAGCTCAGTAACGAGGAGATGACCGCGAACATCATCCTGTTGTTCGGCGCCGGTCACGAGACCACCGTCAACCTGATCGGCAATGGGCTGCTCGCGCTCTATCGCAATCCCGACCAGCTGGCGCTGCTCAAGGCCAATCCCTCGCTCACGACCAACGCCATCGAGGAATTCCTGCGTTACGACTCTTCCGTGCAGATGACCGGCCGCGTGGCGCTGGAGGACATCGAGGATCTCGGCGGCAAGCGCATCCCGAAGGGCGAGAACGTGCTCTGCCTGCTCGGCTCGGCCAACCGCGACCCGGCTGTCTATCCCGACCGGCCGGAGCGGCTCGATATCACCAGGCCCAACGTCAGGCCGCTATCCTTCGGCGGCGGCATCCATTTCTGCCTCGGCGCCCAGCTGGCGCGGCTCGAGGCGGAAGTCGCGATATCCACCTTGCTGCGCCGGTTGCCGGAGCTGAAGCTGGATGACGCGGAAAACCCGGAATGGCGGCCAACCTTCGTGCTGCGCGGGCTGAAGCAGCTGCCGGCAAGCTGGAGATGACGGCAGCGTCAAGCTGTCACTTTAGCTTGCTGTGACTTCGCCATACTTGTCTCTATATATGGTGCGCTTTGAGGTGGCGGCGGCCGATGGGCCGCCCGCGCCGGAGATTGCCCAAGAGGAGACCCCGTGCAGACGACCCTGCTCGGATTGGCCATTGCGTTCATACTTGCGCTGATTGCTGCGCTGGTCGGACCGTATTTCATCGACTGGAACCAGTTCCGGCCGCAATTCGAGACCGAAGCGAGCAAGATCATCGGCGCCCCCGTGCGGGTGGACGGCGCGCTCGACGCGCGGCTGTTGCCGACGCCGACCTTGCGGCTGCGCTCGGTCGTGGTCGGCGGCGCCAACGACCTTGGCAAGATCCGCGCCGACAAACTCGACGTCGAGTTCTCGCTCGGCGACTTGATGCGCGGCGAGTGGCGCGCCAACGAGCTCAGCGTCGGCGGGCTCGCGCTCGACCTCGGCCTCGATCTGCAGGGAAAAGTCGATTGGCCGGCATGGAATGGCACCTTCAATTTCGCTTCGCTTGCGATCGACCGGCTGAACCTGACCGGCCGCGTCGCGCTGCATGATGCGGCAAGTCGTTCGACCCTGGAGCTGAACGATATCGCCTTTTCCGGCGACGTGCGCTCGCTGGCGGGCGCGGTGCACGGCGACGGCAATTTCACCGTAGAGGGGACGCGCTATCCCTTTCGCGTCTCCTCCGGGCAAAGCCCCGACGGCAGCGCGACCCGCGTTCACCTGAATATCGATCCGGGCCAGCGCCCGATCTCGATCGATGTCGAAGGCCTGCTCAGTTTCAACGCGCGGGTGCCGCGTTTCGAGGGCGCGGCCGTGCTGGCGCTGCCGGCGCCGAAGAAGGGGGCGGACAATGCCCCCGCGCCCTGGCGCTTGTCGGCGAAGTTCAAGGCCGATCATGCCGTGGCCCAGCTCGACCAGATCGAGGCAAGCTATGGCGCGGAAGATCGTGCGTTGAAATTTGCCGGCGCCGGCGACCTCAGGTTCGGCGTTTCTCCGCTGCTGCACGCGGTGATGTCCGCGCGCCAGCTCGACGCCGATAAGCTTCTGGCAAGGGACGACAGCAAGGATAACGGCGCCATGCAGCCGGCGCGCCTGTTGCCGGCGCTGCACGGACTGCTGGCGGAGCTGCCGCATGCGCCGATCAGGAGCCGGATCGAAGCCAGTGCCGAGCAGATCATGCTGGGCGGGCGTCCGCTGCAGAACGTCGCGATCGATTTCCATGGCGATGCGACGTCTTGGGCGATCGACCGGATGGATGTGGGTGCACCGGGCAACACCCGGGTCTCCTTCACCCGGGCGGGCAGGCCTTCCCCAACGCCGGGCGACTTCTCGGGCGCGCTCGATATCGAGTCGGGTGATCCGGACGTGCTGCTGGCCTGGTTGCAGGGCAAGAGCGACGTGGTTCGCCGCACGCAGAAGGCACTGCGTCTCAACGGCGACGTCAGCGCGAACAAGGATCGTGTCGCGATCGAGGCGCTGAAGGCTGAGATCGACGGCGGCACCATCCAAGGCCGCATCGCGGTGTCGGCGCCTGCCTCCGGCACGGGGTCGCGCGTCGAAGCCGAGCTCAAGGCCGAGCGCCTCGATCTTGATGCGGCCACGGCCTTTGTGCGTTCGGTTGCCGGTCCGCAAGCCAATTGGCCGGAGGAAGCCGCGGTGTCGCTCGATATCGGCGACGCGCTCTCAGCAGGCCAGGAGCTCAAGCCATTTGCGGCCAAGTTCGGCTACAACCCGAAGACACTGTCGCTGGGGCAATTGAAATTCGGCCAGCCGGGCGGCGCGATGGTCGAGGGCACCGGCAGTTTCGATCGCACTGACGCCACCGGCCGGCTGACATTGAGCGCAAACGGAACCTCGCTGAAGCAGATCACGGCGATGGTCGCGCCAATTGCTCCGAGCTTTGCATCGCGGCTGGATGCGGTCGCGACAGCGCCGGGACCGGCACGCCTGAAGCTGCAGCTTGATATCGGCAAGAATGCCGCCAAGACCAATCTCGCCGATGCGCATGCGGCACTCGAGATAAACGCACCGCAACTCAGCGGTATGGCGAGCGTCACCGCCAAGCCGGAATCGGCGACGCTGCGCTCGCTCGATCTCAACGCACTCGGCCGTGCCGAGGTGAATATCGAATCCAAGCTCTCGGCCGAGCGCGGCGATGTGCTGCTCGCGCTGCTGGGCCTTGATCATGTCATCGCGGCCGGCGATGGCGGCATGCAGTTCGAGGGATCGGTGAGCGGCGTCTGGCAGCAGCCGCTGCGGCTCAATGCCAAAATGTGGGGCTCGGGGATCGATGCCGAAGCGCAGGGGACCGCCGAGCCCTGGGCGCAGGCGCCAAAGGCCAGCGTCAATCTGAAGATTCGCAGCGTCAATCTCGCGCCGGTGTTCGGCCTCAAGCCATCCGATCCTGTCGCAGAGAACATCCGGCTGTTCGCGCGCGCCTCGCTTGCCGGCAACAAGCTCGCTCTCGACGACATCGACAGTGTCGCGGCGGGCTCGCGGCTGCGTGGGCGTCTTGCGATCGCGCTCGACGAGGAGCGGGGCGTCGATGGCGAGGTCGGGCTCGATTCGCTCGATCTTGCGCCGGCCTTTGCGCTCGCGATCGGCGCGGGCGGCCATAATCCGGAGGAGCCGCTCGGCGCCGGGCTGATGAAGGGTTGGCACGGCCGCGTCGCGTTCCAGGCACTGCGTGGGGGGTTGCCCGGCGGCGGCGAGCTCCGCCCGGTGAGCGGTGCGATCAAGAGCGACGGCCAGTCGCTGACCTTCGAGCAGCTCAAGGGCAAGATCGGTGGCGGCGAAGCGTCGGCCACCATCGATGCGCGGCCCGATCCGAACGGCATCATCATCAATTCACGGCTCGATTTCTCCGGCGTCGACGGCACCGCGCTGCGCTATCGCGGACTGAAGATGCCTTCGGGCCGCAGCTCGTTGCAGATGACGCTGATGAGCCGGGGCCGCAGCGTCGCGGCCCTCGCCGGCGCACTGTCGGGCAGCGGCACCATGACGCTGGAATCGGCCAGCATTCCCGGGCTAGACCCGCGGGCCTTCGATGTCGCGATCCACGCCAGCGATGCCGGCCAGCTGACCGACGATGTGCACCTGAAGCAGATCGTCGCGCCCGTCCTGGCGGCAGGTAATCTGCCGGTCGCCTCGGCGCAGATTCCCTTCAACATCCGCGACGGCAGGCTGCGCATCGATGCGACCACGCTCGATGCCGGCACTGCCCATGTCATCGTTTCCGGCGGCTACGACATGCCGGCCGACCAGGCCGACCTTCGCTTGAGCCTCTCCGCCAATTCGATCGGCTCGGCCACCAGCCGCCCGGAAATCCAGATCTTTGCCGCTGGAACGCCGGACGCGCTGAACCCGATGCTCGACGTCACCTCGCTGTCGTCATGGCTTGCGGTGCGCGTCATCGACCGCGAGACCCGCCGGCTCGATGCCATCGAGCGCGGCGAAGCGCCGCTGGCCGAGCCGTCCGCCATTCCGCCTTCGACCTTGCCGCCTTCGACCGCAGCCTTGCCGTCCACGGCAGCACCCGAAGTGCCGTTGTCCGGCCGTGATCCACGACGCTTGGCGCCTAAAGCAGTCGTCGCCCCGCCGCGTCCGCCGGCGGCCGCGCCGCCCGTGATGAGCCAACAGGCCGCGCCGCTGCCGCCTGCGATTGAGGTCCGGCCGGCTCCAGGTCCTGCGCCTGTGAGGCCAAGGCCATCGCCGCGTCCGCCGATGGTGCTGACGCCACCGGTGCAGCAGCCGTGACGGCGTACTATAGCGCGATGAGATTAGGTTGAATCGTCATCGCGCTTTAGCTTCTTGTTTGGGCATGATCTCCGCGCAAACGCTACGCATTTGTCGCAGGGAAAACCGCTTCACACTTTTCCGGATCATGCCTTAGACCGTCTGAAGCGCGAGCTCCGGCGCCGGCACGCCGCGCTGGTAGTAAAGGAGGTCGAGCGGCGGCGGCTCCTCACCGGTCACGATCGAGCAGCAGGCATGGGCGTGGCCGCGATGGTGGGTCTGGTGATTGAACAGATGCAGCAGAATGTCCTTGAGCGCCTGCTGTTGCGGCGCGCCCGACATGGTCCGGTAGGAGAAGGGAGCGGCGAGCTCGGCGACGTTATATCCGTTGATCACGCGGATCAGCCGGGCATCCTCCGCCATCCGCGCTCGGGCGAGCTCGTGGCGATCCTCGAACAGGATGGCGTCAAGCTGCTTGGGGTGATCGCCTTCGCCGGTCAACCGCTTCAGCCAGACCCGGTCGGTGAGCAGGAGATGATTGAGCGTGCCGTGCAGGCTGCCGAAGAACACGCCGGTCGAGCGACGGTAAGGCTCCTCCGGCATGGCCAGCGCCGCGGCGTAGATGCGGCGGTTGGCCCAGTGATTGTAGTCGGCAAGCAGCCGAAAATTCTCGATGCTCATCGCAGTCATCCCTGATCAAGCGATGCCATCCTAGCTTGATCCGACGGCTCCATTGGTGAGATTATCTCACCAATCGGAGCCATGATGGCAATGTCCGCTACCCCCTCGGCGCGCGCCTTGTCGGCGTTATCGTACCTCGCAAACCTCGGCAGCCTGACCGAGGCGGCCGAGCAGCTCGGCGTGACGCGCTCGGCGCTCTCGCACCGGATCGCCGAGCTGGAGAAAGGCCTCGGCGTCGCGCTGGTGCGCAAGGCCGGGCGCAAGCTCGTGCTCACCGAAGAGGGCGAGCGGCTGCTCGCCAGCGTCGGCGACGCGCTGGAGCGGATCGAGGCCGCGGTAAAGCCGTTCCGGCGCGACCGCGGCGAGATCCGGCTCTCGACGGTGACGACCTTTGCCTCGCATTGGCTGATCCCGCGGCTCGCCGATTTCCAGGCGCGGCATCCGCGCATCGAAGTCACGATCTCGACCACGACTCGCGCCGTCGATCTCGGCCGCGAAGACGTCGATGCTGCCATTCGGCATGGCCGCGGCACCTGGAAGGGGCTGACCTCGACGCTGCTGTTCAAGGAAACGCTGATGCCGATCGCTGCTTCCTCGGTCGCAGCGCGCCTCCGCCCGCGACAGGGGGCCCCGTTGATCCGGGCGCGCTCGCGCTTCATGGATTGGTCGCGCTGGCATAAGTCCGCTTCTGCCTTTCCGGGAAAGGCGAAGTGGCTGACGGTGGAGACGCGCGCCCAGGCGCTCGATGCTGCAATCGCCGGGGCCGGCATTACGCTGATGGACATGGCCTATATCGGTCCGCATGTCAGCGCGGGCCGGCTGGAGCTATTGGCCGAACGGCCGCTGCAATCGTTAACCGGCTATTACTTCGTGCATCCGCGGCGCACGAAAAATATTCACCTGCTGACGCAGTTTCGCGATTGGGCGGTCAAGGCGGCAGCGCCATTCCGGGACGCGGAGCGTTAGCCTGCTCCCCGTCAGATTGTCCTGTCATGACTGGATTCGGCGGCATTTTAGCGAATTTTTAATAACAAACTTGTCAGCGGACTTTACGGAAAACTCGCGCCTTTCGCGTATCTACGGAACCAAACGCCGCGCTCCAGGAGCGCGCCCGACGTCCGAAGGTTTGGCATGACCATGACAAGAACACATCTGCAGGAACTTGACGAGGCCATCTCGCGCGGAACGCCGGAGAGCCGCGTGCGCGCGCTTTGGCACGCGACCGATCTCCTGATCGCGGGCAGCTACAGCGAGGAGGAGATCGAGACTTTCGGCAGGGTCATCGAGCGCCTGGCGGACGAGATCGAGGTCGAGGTTCGCGCCTGGCTGTCGGTACGGCTTTCGCATTTCGACGAGGCGCCCATCAACGTCATCCGCAAGCTCGCCTTTGACGATGCGATCGAGGTCGCTGGTCCCGTGCTGGAGGAATCGGTGCGGCTCGATGATGAAACGCTGATCGCCAATGTGCGCTCCAAGAGCCAGTCACACATGCTGGCGATTTCACGGCGAACCTCGCTTGGCGAAGACGTCACTGATGTGCTGGTCGCCCGCGGCAACCGTACGGTCGTCAACTCTGTCGCCGCCAATAGCGGCGCGCGCTTCTCCGGTTCGAGCTTGCTGCACATGGTGAAGCGTGCGGAGGGTGACTCGATCCTCGCCGAGCGCCTCGGCCTGCGCAAGGACATCCCGCGCAACCTGTTCCAGCAGCTCATTGCCAAGGCCTCCAACGACGTGAGAAAGCGGCTGGCGAGCGAACGTCCGGAGATGATGAACGAGATCGCAACGTCTGTCGTGGATGTCGCCGGAGATTTGCAATCGAAATTCGGCCCGGTATCCCGGAGCTATTTTGTCGCCAAGCGTGTCGTCACCGCGCAGCATCGCCAGGGTCGCCTGACCGAAGACAGCATCGCCAGCTACGCGATGGCCCACAAGCTCGAGGAGGTCACGATCGGGCTGTCGCTGCTTTGCGCGCTACCGGTCGACGTGATCGAGCGGGCGCTGTTGGATCGCAACCGGCAGACGCCGCTGATCCTGGCCAAGGCGCTCGGCTTCTCCTGGAACACCACCATGGCGCTGCTGTTTCTCGGCGCCAAGGATCATCGCATCTCGGCACGCGACTTCAGCGACCTGGAGCGTGAGTTCAACCGCCTCAATGTCGAATCCTCGCGCAGCGTTCTTGAATTCTACCAGTCGCGTAAGAATATCGGCCTGTCCGATTTCGCTCCGTCCCGCGAAGCTAGCGCCGCGCCCAACTGAAATCGAATTTCCTAAAGCGCAATGAGATTTGCTTGAAACATCATCGCGCTTTAGTTCTTTGATCGAGCAAGATCTCCGCGCAAACGCTACGCGTTTGTCGCAGCGAAAACCGCCGCACACTTTTCCGGATCATGCTCTAGCCTGCGCCCAGCGCGACCGCGATGTTGTAAGTGGCGAGGCTCGCGAGATAGGCGAGCGTCAGCATGTAGGCGAAGGTCAGCGCCATGTATTTCCAGCTTCCGGTCTCGCGGCGGATTACCGCGAGCGTGGAGGCGCATTGCGGGGCGAAGATGTACCAGGCGAGCAGCGACAGCGCGGTCGCAAGGCTCCATTTGCTGGCGAGCACCTGTCCGATCTGCTCAGCGGCTTCCTTGCCACCCTCGATCGCATAGACTGTGCCGAGCGCCGCGACGGCGACCTCGCGCGCGGCCATGCCCGGGATCAGCGCGACCGCGATCTGCCAGTTGAAGCCGACGGGCAGCAGCAGCGGTTCGACCGCCTTGCCGATGATGGCGGCGAGGCTGTAGTTGATCGCGGGGCCCTCGGCGCCCGCGGGCGGCTGCGGGAATGACGCCAGGAACCAGATCAGCACCATCATCGAGAAGATCGTGGTGCCGGCCCGCTGCAGGAACATCTTGGCGCGATTATAGATGCCGATCGCGATCGAGCGCGCGCGGGGCATCTTGTAGTCCGGCAATTCCAGCATGAAGGGTGCGGGCTGGTAGTCGCGCCACATGAAGAACTTGATGACGAAGGAGACGCCGAGCGCGCTGGCGATGCCGGTCGCATAGAGGCCGAACATCACGAGCCCCTGCAGATTGACCCAGCCCCAGACCAGTTTTGGCGGAATGAACGCCGAGATGATCAGGGTGTAGACAGGAATGCGCGCGGAGCATGTCATCAGCGGCGCGATCAGGATCGTGGTCAGGCGGTCGCGCCGGTTGTCGATCACGCGCGTTGCCATGATGCCGGGGATGGCGCAGGCAAAGCTCGACAGCAGCGGAATAAAGGCGCGGCCATGCAGCCCGGCGCCGCCCATGATGCGGTCCATCAGGAACGCGGCGCGCGCCATGTAGCCGAAATCTTCCAGCAGCAGGATGAACAGGAAGATAATGATGATCTGCGGCAGGAATACGATGACGCTGCCGACGCCGCTGATCACGCCGTTCTGCAGGAAGCTCTGCAACAGGCCCGCGGGCAGCGTGTCGTGCACGAATTGGCCGAGCGCATCGAACGCGGTGGACAATAGCTCCATCAAGGGCTGCGCCCAGGCAAACACCGCCTGGAACATCACGAACAGGATCAGGAACAGGATCGCGAGGCCCCCGATGGGGTGCAGCACCACCGAATCGATGCGCGCGGTCCAGGTGTCCGGCCGCGCCGGCAGGCTGACGCTGGCGGCGATGATGCGGTCGGCCTCGCGTTGGGTCGCGCGCAATTCCGCTACCGAGAGCGGCTGCCAGAGATTTTCACGCGGCTTGACCGGCGCCTGCGCCAGCAATTCGTCGGTGAGGCGCAAGAGATCGGCGGTGCCGCCCTTGCGCACGGCGATCGAGGTGACGACCGGCACGCCGAGCGCTTCGGAGAATTTTGCCACGTCGACCGTCACGCCGCGTCGTGTCGCGATATCGAACATGTTGAGCACCAGCGCGATCGGCCGTCCCGTGCTCTTCAATTCGAGCAGCAGGCGGATGGTCAGCCGCAGATTGGTGGAGTCGGCGACGCACAGCACGAGATCGGGCAGGGCCTCGCCCTTGGTGCGACCGAGCACCATGTCGCGGGTGATCTCCTCGTCGGGGCTGCGGCCGCGCAGCGAATAGGTGCCGGGCAGGTCGACCAGGGACACCTGCCGCCCCTGCGGCGTGACAAAGGAGCCTTCCTTGCGCTCGACGGTGACGCCGGGATAGTTCGCGACCTTCTGCTTGCTGCCGGTCAGCGCGTTGAACAGCGAGGTCTTGCCGCTGTTCGGCGTGCCCACCAGGGCGAGATGAATCAGAGGGGCTTCCATGTCGATATCCGGTCGCCTCAGGCGACGATGATCGCCATCGCTTCGCGCCGGCGAATCGCGATGGTGATGTTCTGGACGCGAACCGCGATCGGATCGCCGCCGACGATGCCTTCGTGCAGCACCTCGACGTGGGCACCCTCGACAAAGCCAAGCTCGATCAGCCGGCTCTCGAGCTCGACATCGCCCAGCGCCGAGCCGGCATCGCCCGCGGCCAGATGCTGGATTACGCCGGCATAGCCGCGCTTGGCCAGTCCCAGCGGCAATTGCTGCTTCGTCTCGATTTGTTCGCTCATATGCCTAAGTTTCAATCGCGGCGCGTCAGGTCAAGCGCAGGCGGAGCCATGCGCCGCACCTTAGAGGGATTTTAAAGACGGCCGTTTTCTTCCCCAAGTTCTGCCCCAAGCCGCGCCAATCGTTGCCTCGCATTTTCACAGTCAGGTGAGCGTCAAGCAGGACCAGGAATGCCGTCTGTGATGAGGGGTTGTTAGGGCAGCTGGCGGTGTTGCAGATAGCGCGCAGGAGGGAAACATGAACAGAACGGCCATCAAGCTAACCTCGCTCACACTTTTCGTCGGAGCGCAACTCGGGACCCCCACGCTGCCGGTTTTCGCCGCGTCAGGTCTTGATCCCGGCCAGCCCGACCCGATGCGGCCGTCGTCATCCTACTCGCAGCCGTCGCAGCCACAGCAGCAGACCAAATCCCCAACCACTGGCGCGACCCATCGGACCAAGAAGGCTGCCAAGCAATCCTTCCTCGACGATCCTGCTTTCATTCAGGGCTATCACACGGCCTTCACGTCGATCTATGACCACCACGACTACGCGACCGCCATCGATCAGCTCAAGACGCTCGGCCATGACGACTACGCCAATGTCGCCAACCTGATCGGCTATTCCTATCGCAAGCTCGGCGACTACAAGCTCTCCCAGGTCTGGTATGAGCGAGCGCTCAAGGATGATCCGAACCACGTCCTGACCTGGAACTATTACGGCTTCTGGCAGATCGAGCAGGGCAATCGCGAGCAGGCGGAATATCATTTGAGCCGCATCGCCGAGATCTGCGGCACCGACTGCACCGAATATCGCACGTTGGCTGCCGCGCTCGAGCAGCCGCCGGGCACCGGCCTCGTCTATTGAGGTTCGCGAAAGCGGAAATGCAAAAGGCGCGCTGCTCTCAGGCCGCGCGCCTTTGTCATGTTGGCAGCCCCGAGCCGACAGTTCCCTCGCGTTTTCACAGTCAGGTGAGCGCGAGGCGCAGTCAGGAATGCCGCCTGTGAAGAGGGGTTCTTAGAAGCAGCTGGCGGTACCGCCGATAGCGGAGGAAGACATGAACAGAACGGCCATCAAACTAACCTGGCTCACACTTTTCGTTGGAGCGCAGCTCGCTGGCCCGCTCATGCCTGCCCTCGCCGACGGAGGCGGCGACATGCACCCATCGTCGACCAATTCGCAGCCGTCGTCGCAACAGCAGCAGCCCAAGTCGTCTACGACCGGCGCGACCCATCGGACCAAGAAGGCGGCCAAGCAATCCTTCCTCGACGATCCCGCGTTCATCCAAGGCTATCACACGGCCTATACGTCGATCTATGATCGCCACGACTACACGTCCGCCATCGATCAGCTCAAGGCGCTCGGCCATGATGACTACGCCAATGTCGCCAACCTGATCGGCTATTCCTATCGTAAGCTCGGCGACTACGAGCTCTCCCAGGTCTGGTACGAGCGCGCGCTCAAGGATGATCCGAACCACGTCCTGACCTGGAACTATTATGGCTTCTGGCAGATCGAGCAAGGCAATCGCGAGCAGGCGGAATATCATTTGAGCCGCATCGCCGAGATCTGCGGCACCGACTGCCATGAATATCGTACGCTGGCTGCCGCGCTCGAGCAGCCGCCGGGCACCGGCCTCGTTTATTGAGGCGGGCTAAACGAAAACAAGAAGGCGCACTGCTTTCACACAGCGCGCCGATCTCGCGTGCGTTGCCTTAAGGCGGAGCTAGGCTTGCTGCTTTTCCTGCGCGGGGGCCATGGCGCGGCTCTTGAAGTAATCCAGCACGAACAGCCGGATCGCCGACGAGAGATTGCCTTGCTGGCGGTTGCCGTCGATCTCGCCGACGAGCTCCGACAGCGTCATGTTGCGGAGACCGGAGATCTCCTTCATGCCGTTCCAGAAGGCTTCTTCGAGGCTGACGCTGGTCTTGTGACCGGCGACGACGATGGAACGTTTAACGACAGGCGATTTCATGATGCGCCCCCGTCATCGATGCGATGTTGATCCAGTAATTTGTCTGCGCACTCGGTACGGCGTTCATCGGTGGCACGTTCGGACTTCGTGCGTCCGAACCGCGCGCGATTGGCTTCAGCCTCTCGCGCAGATTGCTCGCGTGCGTTGCGCTTCTTGAATCGCTTCAGATTGACTACTTCTCCCATAACCATCCCTCATGCAGCTGGTTTGGAGAAAGCGGTCGTTTTGGAAAAGAATGTGTGCGGCGCAAAGCCAATACGCGCACCGGCCAGCCCGGTCATCATCGTCAGAAAGTCCTTAGTAATTGCCGCGTGGCAGCATCAAAAAATATGTTTCGCTATGCGAAAACCAATATTTGGTGCTGTACCACAGCGGCTGATAAAGTCGGTAGCCAAATAGTCTCAGTGTCTAGACGGTATGATTTATCGTTATATCGCTTAGCCGTAAATGAATTCGCGATCCGTACTATACCGGGGAACCGGCGCCCTTATCCAGGGTGTGTCATTTTGTCAGGCTGAACCAGCCGGTCGAATTCCTCCGCCGATACAAACCCGAGCCGCACCGCCTCTTCCTTCAATGTTGTGCCATGCGCATGGGCCGTTTTG
>Ga0210401_10000771_pt1 | contig 38789 bp, 46 predicted proteins | sample IncBWH32MmetaG_FD_150866 | JGI IMG/M metagenome (GOLD analysis project Ga0210401, IMG submission 150866) | Forest soil microbial communities from Barre Woods Harvard Forest LTER site, Petersham, Massachusetts, United States - Inc-BW-H-32-M | ecosystem: Environmental > Terrestrial > Soil >... | reverse complement strand
AGCCGTTCCTTCGGCCGCATGGCGGCCCCGCATAAATCAACAGGAGGGCGCATGGCGTTCACCCCGATCACGATCACCTTCACCGACGACCGGCCCGACAGCGGCGCCGGATCGGGCAAGGTGACAGCGACGCTGTCCGAAGCGATCCAGAACGGCACCGAGGTCATCGACCCCACGCCGATCGTCGGCATCCTGAACGCCAGCGGCCAGTTGAAGGACAACACGGGCCTGAACCCGTTCACGCTCGTCGCCAACGACGACGCAGGCACGACCCCGGCCGGATCGACGTACCTGTTCGTGATCCAACTGGACTCCGCGCCACTGCGCGAGGGCTCAGCTGTCGTCCCGCATGCTGCCGCCGGTGGGACGATCGATCTGTCGGTTCTGGTGCCGGCACCGTGACCCACTCAGCCACGCTGCTCGCCCTCGACGCGCTTGCCGTGTTCCGGCTGACCAGGCTCGTCGTTGCTGACAGCATCACCGCCAACCTCCGCATCCGTGCCAGCGGCGTCCGGCCGACCAGCGACCGGCACCTGACCGGCGAGAAGATGATCATGGTCGCGCGCCCCAGGCTCGCCGAGTTCCTCGGCTGCCCATGGTGCGTCAGCCCATGGCTGGCGGCCGCTGTCGTGGCCTGTCAGGCGCTGGCACCCCACGTGTGGCTGTACGCCGCCGCCGTGCTGGCGTTCTCGGCGGTTGCCGGGCTGCTCGCGGAGCACTCCTAGCCGATGGCCACGGTGACGCGCGGCGGCTGGTTTCGCCGGAACCACAAGGCGATCACCGCCTCAGGCACTCGCATCGAGTTCGTTGGTCATGGGCGCGGGCTGACCGCGGCCGCGAACCGGCTCGACATCTCCGACCGCAAGGAAGCCGCGCGTCAGATGCGGCTGCGTCAGGGCTGGCAGTTCAACGCGTGGGCGTACCGCGACTCGATCGGCGAGCTTCGCTACGCACTGAACTTCCTCGCGAACTGTGCCGCGCGCATGAAGATCTTCCCGGCCGTCTACCCGCAGGGCGGCGAAACCGACAACCCCGTCCCGCTCGCCGAGCTCGACGAGCAGGTTCCGGCCAGCGTGATCACCGCGTGCGCCGCAGCGATGCAGGCACTGGGGAACGGTCGCTGGGACATCTCGGACACGATGCGGCGCCTGTCGACGAACAAGAGCGTCGCCGGCGAGTGCTTTCTGCTCGGCGAAGAGGATCCGCTGACCGGCGATGACACCTGGTCGATCCGGTCGATCTCCGAGATCCTGATCAAGGACGACAAGTACTACCTGCGCGAAGTCCCGACCGACAGTCAGGGCGTTCTAGGCCAGCGGGAGCTTGACCCCGAGCTGTGCGTGATCTCGCGGATCTGGACGCCGCACCCGCAGTACCGGATGTGGGCCGATTCGCCGATGCGAGCGATGCAGGACGACTGCGAGAGCCTGCTGATCCTCCGCCGCATGATTCGCGCCGCGGGCCGGTCAAGGTTGGCGGGCGCTGGGATCCTCGGGATTCCGGAGGGCCTCGAGATCAAGATGCCGGACAACGACAACGGCGACCCTGAAGCCGACCCGTTCCTCGGCCTGCTCACCGAGGCGATGATGACCCCGCTCGACAACGAGGGCGCCGCCTCCGCCGTGGTGCCGATCGTGATCCGCGGTAAGGGCGAGCTGCTGAAGGAGATCACGCACATCACCCTCGGCCAGCAGTTCGCGAAGGAGGACGCTGACACGCGAGCCGAGCTGGTCGGCGTGATCGCGACGACCCTCGATCTCCCGAAGGAGATCATCACCGGCATGATGGACGCGAACCACTGGACGGCCTGGCAGATCGATGACAGCACGTTCCGCCATCACGTCGAGCCGCACGTGATCCTGTGCTGCGACAGCCTCACCGGCGCGTTCCTGCGCCCGTTCCTCGAGGTCGAAAACGTCCCGGTCGAATGGGTGAAACGGCTGCTGCTCTGGTACGACCCGACGGAGCTCGTAACGCACCCGGACAGGGCGAAGGATGCGCAGACGGCGTATGACGCGATGGCGCTGTCCGGCGAGGCTTTGCGGAACGCGTACGGGTTCTCCGAGACGGACAAGCCAACGATCGAGGAGCTCGAGATGCGGCGCGTGATGGACATTCGCGCGCTGCCGCTGAACCTGCTGATGGAGTACGCGTCCCGGGCGGATCCGACGCTGATCGTTCCGCCGATGACCGGGCCGCCACAGTTGCCGGGGATCAAGCCCGGCGGCGGCGTCGATGTTGGCGCCGCACCACCGACCGCAGGCGCGCTCCCACCGGCCGGCGGAACGATCGCTGGTGAATCGCCGAAGCCGTCTGTGGACACGGCCGCCCCTGGGCCGCCGTCGGCGGATCGTCCCGAGCCGAAACCGCCCGCGATCATCGCCGCCGGCGCGGATCCGGCCGCGCGCTTGTCTCGCAAGCTCGCGGAGATTGACCGAGACTTACGCGCTCGCCTGCAGATCGCCGCGAACGCCGCGATGTTGCGCCAGCTCGAGCGCGTCGGGAACCGGCTCAGGAGCAAGGTCGCGAAGGACGAGACGATGCGCACGAAGATCGCGCACCGCGCGAACGAGCGCGTCGCAGCGATTCTCGGCCCGGAGATCGTCACCGCCGCCGGCGTCAACGTCGACCAGCTGCTCGGCGACGGATGGACGGGCTTGCAGGCGCAATTCATGCAATGGACGGAGACCGCGCAAAAGCAGGCGCTCAAGCTCGCGCTACGGCTCGGTGGCCTCGACGCGACCGACGACGCGGCCCGGCAGGCGGAGCAGGCGATGGCCGAGGGTCGTGACAGGGCGTGGGAGGTGCTGTCAGGCGCGCTCACAGGCCTCTCAGAGCACTTGCTGTACAACCCGGACCCGAACACTGCCGCCGGCGACTGGGGTGATCTGAACCCGCAAACGCTCGTTCCCGCCGGCACGATCCGCGCTGCATTGGCGATCGCCGGCGGGACGGACACCTCAGCGGTCACCGTCGGCGAGCAGGGCGCGACCGCGCTGATGCAACCGGTCGGGCAGATCGGGACCGGCGCCACGATCGGCGGCCTGCTCACAAGTGCGGGCGGCGAGACGGACAGGTGGGAATGGAGTCACGCGTCGACCGCGCAGAATCCGTTCGAGCCGCACGAGGACTTGGACGGCGTCGAGTTCGACAGCTTCACCGACGACGTGCTCGCGAACACCGGAGATTGGCCGCCCGTCGAGTACTACCTACCCGGTGATCACAGCGGCTGCCTCTGTGACGCTGTGCCGCTCTGGAATTTTTCGGGTGCCTCTGCGGTAGAATGAGCGGATGCAAACACGCCCATGTTGGAAGTGCTCAGCGCCGGTTCCCATCAAGCCGAAGCAGCGCGGTCGCGTCGCCTGCGAGAACTGCCGGTGGCGGCAAAAGGGTCGAGCGCGCGTCGAGTGCGTCTGTCGGGAGTGCGGTCGCCGCTATCGCACGGCCTCGGGAGCGACGATCTGCGGCTCCTGCCGACACCGAGCCGACAAGCATCCGTGCGCGATGTGCGGCGAGCCGTGTGACAAGCGGGCGACGGTCTGCCTCTCATGTGCGCCCGAGCACCACATCAAGGGACGCGAGCTGGGCCCAGGGCGCTACGTCAATCGCGGGTACGCGTTCGTGCGCGTGCCGGGCGATCCCCGTGGTCTGTATCGGCGCGAGCACATCATCGTCATGGAGCGCCACTTGGGGCGGTATTTGCTACCCGGCGAGACGGTGCATCACAAGAACGGAATCAAGGACGACAACCGTCTCGAAAACCTAGAGCTGTGGGTCAAATCGCAGCCAGCAGGACAACGCGTCGAGGATCTTCTCGCCTGGGCGCGCGAGATCATCGAACGCTACGGCCCATAGGAGGTCGACATGCCGCGACTGCAGAACGCCGTTAGCCGCACCGAGTTGATCGCCAGTCACACGTACGGGCGCGATGCGTTCGCGTCGTACCCGTGGGATCAGTGCATCCAGGATCAGCTCGACAAAGGCGAGTCCCAGGAATCGGCCGAGAAGATTTGTGGGTCAATCAAGGCGCAGAACGCGAACGCGGCCGCCGCCGACGCGTACGCCAGCGTTGTTCCGCCGGCGCCCGCTGCCGCGAGCCCGGACGAGGCTGACGCCGCTGTGACCGACTGCATTGCTGCGATCAAAGCGGCGGTGGATAAGGCGATCGAGGCGCAGAAAGCCGATCCGGACACGGACGATCCGAAGGACGAGAAGGTAATGACCGGTCTCACTGCGCTGTCCGAGCAGGTTGCCGCGCTGGTTGGCGACCAGGCCGCGGACGCCGGCGAACCGGAGCCCGCTGCGAAGGCGCCGGTTACGGCTGCGGGGACGGTTCCGGCGCAGCCGGTGGCGACGAAGGGCGGCACGACACCGGACGCGAACCCGGTCGACGAGCAGGGGAACGTCGACAACGGCGTGATCTGCGCGAACCCGGACTGCGGGCACCTGGCGTCAGCGCATGCGAACACCGATCAGGGTGACAACACGGGCGCCTGCTCGATGCTGAACTGCTCGTGCGAGGGAATGAACGTCGATTCGGACCCGAACAACGACGCCGACGACGATGCTGATGGCGACGGGATCGCCGACAACAGCGGCGTGACGCCGGCTGCGGACAAGCTTGCGAGCTCGCCGGTGAACGCTGTCCCGGACGCGCCGGTGCCTCCCGGTCCGCCCGCGCAGGACCCACAGTCGACGTTGAATGCGCCGCCAGAGGTTCCGGGCGGCGAGAACATGGGTCCGGCGTTCACGATCCCGGTGCTGATCATCGAGGGGCAGCCGACCGGTGACGGCCGGCAAATCGCTCCCGGCGCGCTGACGTGGCGCACACCACCGCTGCCTCTGATTGGCTTGGCCACCGAGACGCACGATCCGGAGGGGTTCGACCAGAACGATCCGGCAGTCTTGTGTGGCCGGATCGACTCGCTGACCCGCGCTGACGGGGAGGGTGGCACGCAGATCATCTCTGCGCAGGGGTTCTTTCTCGCGAACGATGACGGCCAGTACTTCGCGGATCTCGTCGAGGGCATGGGCCGCGTCGGCGTATCTGGCGATGTCGCGGCGAACGCGACGGAGATCGAGGTCGGCGACGTCGACGAGATGGGCTTCCCGATCGAGATGTCCGAGAAGCTGACCGAGGGCGTCGTGATGGGCGCCACGATCGTGCCGTTCCCAGCGTTCGAGGGCGCGTACATCGTGCTCGGCGACGGAACCGAGCAGCCCGACGCGCACGCGATCCCGCAGACCGCCGACAGCCCGACGGTGCCGGACAAGCCGCCCGCTGCGGTCACGGCTGGCGGTCAGCTGGTGCACCTGATGACCTACGAGGCGTGCGAGCCGTGCGACCAGGGGCTGGACGTGATCGCAGCGTCCGGTGCTGGACCGGTCGCACCCCCGAAGGCATGGTTTGAGGATCCGAACTTCGATCCGGACGACGGGCGAATGGTCGAGATCTTCGACCGGCGCGGACGGCGGGTGATCGGCGGCAAGTTCGCATGCCCGCTGACGATCACTGACGAGGGCCGCGTGTTCGGGCACATCGCCCCGTGGGGCGTCTGCCACACCGGCACCAGCGGCCAGTGCATCTTGGCGCCCCGCTCGAGCACCGGGTACGCGCACTATCGCCGCGGCCAGCACTTGGTGACCGCGGAGGGCGACACGATCCGCGTCGGCGTGATCACCTGCGACGCAGGACACGCCCCGATCCGCGGAATCTCAGCGTCGCAAGCGATGGCGCACTACGACAACACGGCTGTCGCGGTCGCGGACGTGAACATCGGCGAGGACGAGCACGGCATTTGGGTCGCCGGCGCAATGCGCCCCGACGTGACCGAATCACAGGTCCGGAAGCTGCGCGCCTCCTCAATCAGCGGTGATTGGCGGCAGCTCGGCGGCTCGCTCGAGCTCGTCGCCGCGCTCGCGGTGAACCAGCCCGGGTTCCCGATCGTTCCCACGCAGGCCGTGCTCGCGGCCGGCGAGCAGGCCCTGGTCGCCGTCGGGACGTCGGTGATGGACCGCCTGAAGCATCCGCCTGTCGCCGAGGTCGCGGAGGGCGACGCGGTGCTGCGTGCCGCGCTCGCGCCGCTGCTCGGCGATGCAAAGACTCGTGCGCGAGACCGCCTGGCTGTCCTTAGAGACTGACGGTCGAGCTGACGGTCAGAGTTCCGTCCGCGACCGTGATATTCTTCCGGTGTCTCGCATGGCGAGGCTCCCGACGCACCGGACCATGGGTCTCAGGGCGTCACAGCAACTCAACGTTTCCCGAGTTCCCAAGGAGCCCTTGCCGCTATGGATGAGATCCGCGAGCTACTGCAGAACCTGAACCAGCTGTCCGCCGAGGATCTTGAGCGTCTCCGCGGCCTGATCGTCGCCCAGTTCGACGCTGTCGACAAGGAGCCGACGACCCCTGAGAACGTCGCGCTGCTAAACGAGCTCGCCGACGCTGGCGAAGCGGTCCAGGCCGAAGGCAGTGAGCGTGAGGCGGCGCAAGCGCAGGCGGAGGCCGACAAGGAGGCCGCTCGCCAGCGGATCGCCGCGATCAGCGGCAACGGCGACGAAGAGCCCGAGGCTGAGGCCGAGACGGCCGAGGAGGCTGAGGCTGAAGCCGAGACTGCTGAGGAGCCCGCAGCTGAGGCCGAGACGGCCGAAGAGGCTGCCGAACCGGTCACCGCGACCGGCGGTCGCGTCCGCAAGCTTGCCGCCAGGCAGCCGAAGCCGAAGGGCAGCCCGGAGACCGGCGAGGACACGCAACGCACGGCGCTCGTCGCGTCCGGTGAGGCGCGTGGATTCCCTGCCGGCACGGAGCTCGACAAGGAGAAGCTCGCGTACTCGATGTCAGCAGCCTTGGAGGCTCGGCGCGGCCAGCAGCCCGCCGGCCCGCGCGGCAGCCGTGGCCGGGACGTGATCATCGCTTCCGCGTCATGGGCGGACCAGTATCCGGAGGAGCGCAGGCTGCGCAACCAGGACTGGTTGCACAACGAGCGCGTGTTCCGTCAGACGAGCCGTGAAGCGCTGACCGCGACCGGCGGGATTTGCGCGCCGGTGAACGTCGACTGGTCGATCAACATGATCGCCGATAGCGCCCGCCCGTTGCAGGGCGCGTTCCCCGCGAATCAGGTGTCTCGTGGTGGTCTGATCTACCGTCCCGACCTCGATTTCAGCGTCGCGGACGGCGCGATCGGCATTTGGACGGAGGCAACAGACGCGAGCCCGGCCGGCGCGACGAAGCCGATCTACACGGTCTCCTGCCCATCGACCGACACCGTGTACGTCGAAGCGGTCACCTCGCGGCTCGGGTTCGGGAACATGCAGTCCCGATTCGACCCGGAGACCGTCGCCGCGAACACCGAAGCGGCGCTCGCCGCCTATGCGCGGACGGCGGACAACAACCTGCTGAACCTGCTCGCCACCGCGTGCACGCAAGGCGTCACGACCGCACCGTCAACGAAGCTCGGCGCCACCCGCGACTTGGGGATGGCGATCATCCAAGCGGTCGCCGCGTTCCGCAACCTGCACCGCGCCTACGAGGGCGTGACGCTCCGGGCGGTGTTCCCGACCTGGGTGAAGGATCTCCTCCGGATCGATCTGCTCCGCGAGACCGCGCACCAGCAGGGGAACGACTGGAATTCGCTGTCGGTCACCGACGAGCAGATCGTGAGCCTACTCGAGGACTGGGGCGTATCCCCGATCTTCCACCTCGACGGCCAGTCCACCTCCGCCCCGGGCCTGGGCAGCGCGGTGAACCAGTACTTCACCTCGCAGTCCGGCTCCGCCGCGATCGAGACATTCCCGACCGAATGCGTCTGGTACCTGTACTACGAGGGCGCGGTCCAGTATTTGGACGGCGGCCGGCTCGACCTCGGGATCGTCCGAGACAGCCTGCTTGACGCCACGAACGATTACGAGTGCTTCGTCGAAGTGTTCGAGACGCTCGCGTTCCGAGGATTCGGCGGCGGCGCGATCCAGTTCGTCAGCGCGCTGTGCGCGAACGGCGGATCGGCTGGCACGATCAGCACCACCGGCGTCTGCGCGTAACCGGCGGATGCGCGCACCATCACAGGGTGAGGACAGTCGGTGACCTACGTTTTCGGTCCTCCGGTTGTCGTTCCGGCGATCCCGCCGCAGCCGCCGCAGCTGACGCTGATCGGCGCGAGCGTGAAGCCGGACAACACGACCGACCCGGCATCCTCAACCGCTGACACGTCCGGTCTGGATGCGGCGCTGCGGCAGGAGTTGTCGCAGCGCGAAGGGCCGATGTGGATCCGCGGGTTCACGTACGCGCCAGAGAACCATTACGCGGTCGAGAACCGCGACCCGCAGGACTTCACCAGCGTCGACCTCCCAGCACTACCGGCACCGTCCGGATTGCAGCTGTCGCAGGGCACGGGCGGCACGTTGGCGGACGGCACCTACAAGTACGAGGTGACCGCAGTCAACGCGAACGGGGAGACGACACCAGGCACCGCCGTGTCGATCACCGTGTCCGCCGGCGGCGGGACAGCATCCGTGATCGGCTCGTTCGATCCGGTCGAGGACGGCGACACGTACAAGGTGTACGGGCGCATCTCAGGCTCTTTGGGGCTGATCGCGACCGTCGGCCCGTTCGACCCCGACAACCCCCCGTCATTCACGGACACAGGCTCGGTGTCACCCGGTGCGACGCCGCCGGTGTCGAACACGACCGGCGGTGTAGGCCCGTACACGAATCTGCCGACAGTGCAAGTGCAGCCGTGGATCATCGTTGCCGCCGACTTCTGCTCAACGTTCGGGTTCGAAGCCCGCGACTTCAAAGGCCGCGCGCTGCGGCTGCTCGAGAACGCGCAATATCAGGCTGTTGAGCGCGAGTTCTGGACCGGCGCGCTCGCACAGGCGAAGGGGTACCCGAACAACTATCTGACTTCCTCGAGCGCGGTGGACCTGACACCGGGCTCCGGGGCGCCAAGCGTCGCGCGCGGCCAACAGATCCTGCAGGACTACTTGGCAACGCAGGGGTTCGGCGGGCAGGGCATGATCCACTGCCAGCCGCAGACCGCCCCGAACCTGCTGAACGCACGCCGGGTCGGGAACCTGCTGCTCGACGTGTTCGACAACATCATCGTCCCCGGCGTCGGCTATCCGGGAACCGCGGCAAGCATCGGCACGCCATCCGCGACGACTGCGGTGATGTTCGCGACCGATCTCGTATGCACCCGCGTTGAGGGGCAGGGCCGCGTAAGCCTCGTCGATCCGGACGGTCACGTGTACCCCGACTCGTTCGCTGAGGCCGTGTACCGTGGCGAGGCCGGGTTCCCGAACCGCGTCACGTTCCGCGCAGAGAAATACGGGTGCGCGTACTGGGACGGGGCGATCCAAGCCGGCGTGCGAGTGACCCTCGCAACCTGATCTTTCGACGCGATGCCAAGCACCTTGCTGATCCGATCCAACCAAAGGAGCCACCGTGAGCCTTCCTGATGGAGCCGCCTCAATATTTGCGGTGGCGACTCGTATCTCCACGCTCGACAGCTCGGGGTACGTTGACCCGGGCGCGAACACGTACACCACGACCACGCTCGTGAAGTGCACGGTCAACCCGGTCGTTGAGACCGGTGATGACATCGTGATCAAGAACGCCGCCGGCGATCTCGCAGCGTGGGCGAAGCACCCGGACATGCGGAAGTACCACACCGTGTCGCTCGAGCTCGCGACCCCCGACCCGGCCTTGGAGGCCGCATGCGCGGGTGGCGTGATCTTCACCGACAGCTCAAGCGCGTTGGGGACTCCGACAGGGCTGACGGTGACTCCGCAGACGACGCTCGGAACGCTCGCCGCGGGCACGTACGGGTACCGGGCAACGTACTACAACGCGTACGGCGAATCGGCAGCCGCGAACGACGTGTCCGCGGTCACGACCGGTTCGACGAGCCTGAACGTGATCAACGTCGGCACGATGGCCGCCGGCGCGCTCGGCGTTCGCGTGTACGGTCGCACGATCGGCGGTGAGCAGCTGATCGGCCAGATTCCGAACATCGGCACCCAATCCACATCGGCGGCATCGGGCACCGGGACGGTGACGTCGCTCTCGATGACCGCGCTGACGAAGAGCATTCCGATCGGGACGACGTTCCAGATCGCCGGGGACACGAACTCGCCGAAGATCGTGTTCACCACCACCGCGTTCGCCCCCGCCGGCACCGTCACGCTCGCGGTATCAGCGTCGCAGTCGGTTACCACCACGATCGCCGCCGGAAATCTCGTGCCGGTGTTCGTTGACACGGGTGCGGTCACCCCGTCCGGTTACGTGCCGCAGTCTGATACGACGGCGGGCCCGGGCGAGGTCGGCTACCAGGAGCCCGCGCTCGGGATCGTCGGTAACCCGAACGGGATCAGCATCGAGTTGTGGTCAAAGGCGATCATCGCCGGCTTCCAGACCTCGACGCTGCCGTACTACCGGTGGGTTCTGCCGCGCGTGACAGGGATGCACACGACGCAGCGGGACATCGCGAACACGAACACGCAAACGGTGATGGAAGGCCAGGGGTACGGGAACCCGAACTGGGGTTCCGGACCGTTCGGCGACTGGCAGTTCGATTCGTCGAAGGTGTTCCAGCGCGCGCGGTGCGGCGCGCAGGTGCTGCCGGCCGCGTCGAACGCGCCAACACCCGTCGCAGCCAACGTGTAGCGGTGCGCAACGGTCCTTGCAGCCCCTGGGTTCCCGGGGCCGCTGTCGCACAGTTGCCGTGGGTACAGGCGGCGGCACAGAAAGCTGTCGCCGGCTCGAACCTGACCGACGAGCAGGTCGACGTGATCTGCGCGGAGGGCGCTCAGGCCGCCTCAGAGATCCTGTACGAGCTGTCCGGCCGCATGTTCACCGGCGAATGCGGCCCGGAAACGATCCGGCCGCTGTCGCGCCCAACGGACGTCGACACGAGGTTCGCGTGGTTCGGCGGCCTGGGCTACAACACGTCGTGGGGGTACGCGCAGTGGTATGACAGCGTGCCCGGCGTCGCATCGCATTACGGGCAGCTGAACCCTCCCGAAATCGACCTCGGCACCTATCCGGTCACGAGCATTGTGCAGGTGCTAATCGACGGGGTCGTCATTCCGGCGGACGAGTACGAGCTGCGTGACGGGCGGACGCTGGTCAGGATCCGGCCGACCGCGGCGTCGGTGCCGACGGAGCGGTTCGGCTGGCCGACCGGGCAGATCATGGATCTCCCCGACACGGAGCAGGGCACGTTCTCCGTCACCTATCTGTTCGGTCAGGTGCCACCCGCGTCCGGGCAGCTCGCGGCCAGGAAGCTGGCGGAGTACCTGGTGCTGCCGCAACTCGGCGACGACACCCACTATCCACGCCGGGTGACGTCGATCACCCGTCAGGGCGTGTCAGCCACCGTCACGGACGTGATGGACGTCCTCAAAGCGGGCTCGCTGGGCATCTACGAGGTCGACAGTTTCATCCTGGCCGTGAACCCGTGCAAGAACCAGCGGCAAGCGAGCGTGTGGAGCCCGGACACAGGCCGGCCCCGCCGTCAAGCGATCCCGTCTCTACCAACCTAGGAGCCATCCCGTAATGCCCGAGCCTCAGATCACGATCACGATGGATCTCGCCGACGCGCAATGCCTGTACGCAGCGTTCGGCGCGGCCCTGAATCCGCCGGCGCCCCCGGCCGAACCCCAAGGAGCAGCCGTGGACGTTTCAATCAGCGGTGACCCGTTCGCCCCGGAACCGGCCACGGTGCCCGAGAGCGCGCAGCAGCCCGCTCAGGAGCCTCCGGCGCCTGAGCCAGTGTCACCGGACCCGCAGCCCGAGCCTGCCGCCACAGAGCCGCAGAGCGAGCCCACCCCGGAGCCGGTTCCCGGAGTCACTCCAGGTCACCCGATGGATGCGGTGACAGGCGAGCCGCTGGACCTGACGCCCGACCAGCATGAGGCGCTGGCACAGGCGCCGCTCGACCCTCCGGACCCGGCGCTCGCGCCTGCCCTCCAGGAGCCTGCTTCGCCCGAGCCCACGCCGACCGAGGAGGCCCCCGGTGGAATTCCCAGCGAGTAGGTTCGTCAGAGCCGGTGCGACACCGGACGAAATCGAGACGCTCCGCGGGCTCTTCGACGAGCTCGGCGCGGCCGCGCAACAGTCGTACCTGGATCAGATCGCCCCGTTGAGCGACTACGCGCTCGGCGAGCTGGTACGAGTCCGCCGCGACGCGACCCCCGAGCCGGAACCGGCGCCCGAGCCAGAGCCTGAGGCGTCGGGGTTCGGGTCAGTCGCGCCGTCGCCTGACGACGTTCCGCCGCCCGACGTTCACTAGTGGCAAGCCTCGCCGGTCTGCCGCAAACCGCGGCGAAGCTGCTCGCCGACTTCATCGCGCAGCTCGAGCAGCTGGATGTTGAGATCCCGGAACGCCGGTATGTCGCGTCCACGCCGATCCCGGTATGGGACGGCGAGCAGCTCACGGTGTCGCTGAGCGGAATGAGCCAGGGACAGCCCGGCGCCGGTTTCGGCGGCACCTTTCACCCGTCGGCGCTGAACCAGTTCGCGCAGTTCGCGGTGCAAATCGTCCGGAAGGTGAGCGTGCTGCAGGCGGACGGCCCGTTCCGCTCCACGATCCCAACAGGCGACGAGATCAACGCGGACGGGCTGGTCACGATGGGTGACGCCGCGGCACTGTGGACTGCCGCAGCCCGCTTGCATTTCACCTACGCCGAGGGCATGCCGGGGACCGGCTTCGAGGTTGGGCCCTTGCAGACCGTTGGCCCCGAGGGCGGTTTGGCGGGCGTTCGCCTGCTCCTCAGCCTGACCGTCGACTAGTGCCAGAGGCGACGCCACACCCCGGCGCGTCCGAGCGCGCGACCCACGATCACGTTCTTGGCTCTGCGCCGCATCCGCTTCGGGTTTCCGGACGCGACCGCCTCCACATCATCGACAACACGGGCGGCGCGGAACAGCTGGCTGGAGAGACTACGCTTCGGCATCGTCATCACGCTCCTAACGTGGTGGCCATGCCCCTCGGCCGTTCACGCGGTGCGAGGGGCGCTTTCGCAGAAGCCTACTGGGCGGCGATCGTCCGGGCAAGCACTGCCACCGACGCGCGCAGCGCGTGCCCATCGTACGGGCATCGTTCGGAGAACACGATCGTGCCGTCGGTCTGGATCGTGATGTGCAACGACAGTCCGGCCTTCACGATCGCGCCGACCGGCCGATCCGGATCCATCACAGCGTCCTGGTGCTCGCCGACGATCATCACGGTCAGATCGAACCCGAGCCCGCTCGTCCATTCCTCCCACTGCGCCTGAGCCGCGTCCAGATCCTCGCGCGTGAGCACCGACAGGAGGCTACACCCGTGCCCGACGTACACGTCGTCATAGACGGCGCCGAAATGGACATGCTGCTGCACTCGCCAGAAGGCCCAGTCGTTCGGCACCTCATGGAACGTGCAACGGTCGTTCAGACCGCCGCTCGCCAGCAAGCGCCGATCCGCACCGGCTGTCTGCGCGAGAGCATCGTCAAGCGCGTCGAGAAGATCGGTGACGAGGTCGCGGTCCGCATCGTGTCGGACACCACGCCGTGCTCAGCATCGCGAACCTCGTACTCGCTGTTCGTGCACGAGGGCACAGGCCCGCACGACATTCCGGGCGCGTTCGGGATCCCAGTCCCGTTCGGTGTCGGCGGCCGGTTCGACGGGAAGTTTCACCCGGGCACCAAAGCGAACCGATTCCTCGCAGATAACTTGCACCTCGCCTTGCTGTAGCTGCCGCCGCGGTTCTTGCTGTCTCCCGCGGCCCATGGCGTTCCGGAAGCGGGACAGCGTCACGGACGCCAGCAGCCGAGCGTCGTTTGGATGGGCGGCGCTCGGAGCCTTCAACCATCCACACCATCCACCAGGAGGAGAACCCCATGTGCCCTGAATTAGCCGTGGTCGGAAAAGTCGACGACCCCGACGAACTGGACCTCGATCCAGTCGTTGTGCCGGTCTGCGCGTACAAGATCGAAACGCGCGAAGAGGTGATCGAGAAGTTCCCGTTCCGGCCGGTGATGCCGCCCGGCACCGTTGCATACCTGGAACGCATCGGCGGTCAGACCGCCGGGGTGAACGTCGCGGTTGCCGTCCTGAACGACTGCGTGATCGCGGACGCCCGCGAACGCTGGGACGAGTTCCTGGGACGTGACGATCTCGCGATCGAAGCAACAACGCTCGCTGACCTGTTCAAGGCGCTCGTGGAGCATTACGGTGAGCGCCCTACGAAGCGGTCCACCGGCTCCTCACGCACTGGCACGCGTTCCGGGCGGACATCGAGGGCCGCGCAACCCTCCATGGTGTAACGCTCCGCGGGCAGCCATTCCCGCGGATCCTCGACGCCGTGTACGCGTCGATGATCGATGACACGGTCGACAGCGCGCGAATGCACGCTCGCCAGCAGGTTGATCTTGTGCTGGCAACCCCGGTCGATCCGGAAGAGGCCACGCAGTTCAAACGCGACCACTGGGGCATGACCCCCGGGGCGGTCGCGGACGCAATGCAGATGGACGCGCAGCTGGGTGATGTGACGTACGGCGAATGAGGGAGGTGATGCCATGTCTGTAGTCGGCACGGCAGAAATCCTCATCGTTCCGAATGCCGCCGGGTTCAAAGATGCGCTGAAGGCCGAGACCGACGCGTCGTTCGCCGGGATGAAAAAGGACGCGGAGGTCGCGGGCGCGGACGCTGGCGCCAGCCTCCGCGGCGGCGTCACGAAAGAAGCCGGGAAGCTCGAGCACGATCTCGGCGATATCGGCGCCGCCTCAGGCGTCTCGCTGCGCGAGGGAGTGAAGGACGGCTCCAAGGGTCTCGGGAACGATCTCGGGGATCTCGGGGCGTTGAGTGGCGCGAACCTGCGGCGCGGGGTCACCGACGAGACCGGAAAGCTCGCGGACGACATGGCCCGCGACGGGGCGCGCGGCGGCGAAGAGATGGCGAAGGGCGCCGGCGGCGGCCTTTCCAGGCTCGCGACCCTGATCTCGAACACCGGCCTACCGCTCGGTGGCCTGACCGCCGGACTCGAAAAGGCCGGCGGAGCAGCCGAACACGCAGAATCGAAATCCTCAGGGCTCGCCGGATCGCTCGACAAGCTCGGCGGCGTCGCGCTCGCCGGTGTCGCGGCCGCAGGGTTGACGGTCGCCGCTGTTGGCGTGCACATGGCGGAGGGGATGCAGACCGCGGACGCGTCGATCGCCTCCGCCGCCGGCACCTCGACGAAAGCTGCGACCGAGATCGGGAACGCGTTCCTCGGAACCGCCGGCAAAACAGAGTTCGGCGGCGAGGAGATGGCAAAGGCGTACGCCGCCGTTGCCGGGCAGCTGAAAGCCACCGAGGGGCACGCGCTCGACACCGGCGAGGCGCTGTCGGTGATGACCGCGTCCGCTGATCTCGCGGAGGCGAAACAGATTGACCTCGGCGATGCCACGAGCACGGTCGCCGGTGTCTTGCAGGCGTTCCAGTTGAAGGCGTCGGACGCGAGCCATGTGACTGACGTGCTGTATCAGGCGTCGAACGCGACCGGCCAGTCAATCGACACGCTCGGGAACCAGCTGGAAAAGGTCCGGTCGAAGCTCGGGGAAACGTCCGGTTCGGTTGGCGATCTTGCCGGGCTGTTGGTCGACATGACGAACCAGGGGATCACCGGCAGGGCGGCGATGGCCGCGCTGAACTCGGGGATGAACACGCTGCAGAAAACGTCGACCGGCGTGGTCACCGCCACCTCGAACGAGAAGGCGGCGTACGACCAAATGTCGCCGTCGCTGCAAAAGCTCGCGGACGCCTACCGGTCCGGGTCGATGACGAGCTCCGAGTTCACGAAGGCGACCGACGCGCTCCCGCCGGCGCAGGCCGACCTCGCGAAAGCGTTCGCTACCGCGTCGACGGCGGTGCAGACCGCACAGATCAAGTTCAAGGAGATGGGTGTCACCGCGTTCGACGCCCAGGGCAAGTTCGTGGGGATGGGCTCGATCATCGATCAGCTGCATCCGAAGTTCGCGCGAATGACCCAGGATCAGCAGCTCGCCGCGGCCGCGACCCTGTTCGGCGCGGGCGCGGCCCGGCAGATGGTCGCGGTGATCAACGCCGGCCCCGCCGCATACGACAAGGCCACCAACAGCGTCAACCAGATGGGCGCGGCGCACTCGGCGGCTGCTAAGCAGGCGAGCACGCTGCACGGCGAAGAGAAAACGCTCGAGGCCGAATTCGGCGACCTGGCGACGAAGGTCGGCGAGGTGCTGATCCCGGTGATCACCACATTGGTCGGCTGGTTCGCGAAAGCCACGTCGTTTGTTGCCGATCACAAGGCCGCGCTGATCGCTTTGGCGGCTGTTGTCACAGGGATTTTGGGGCCGGCGATCGCGGTGTTCACGATCAACAAGATGGCTGCGTTCGCGGAGTCGTTCGTGACCGCGAAGGGGCACGTCACCGATTTCGCATCCGGGGTGCAGACGGCGGTGTCGAAGGTGATCGGCCTGTTCGGGCAGCAGTCCGCGGCTGCGAGCAAGATGGCCGGGGACGTCGGCACGAGTACAAAGGCGGCATCGGGGTCGGTTGCGACCGAGGCGACGGAGGTCGGCACGTCGACGACCGCGATCGAAGGGGAGAACACCGCTGCCGCGACGTCGTTTGAGGGCGTCGGAGTGTCTGCCGGTGCCGCAGCGACTGAGGTTGGTACCGCGGAGGCCGCGCTCGCCGGCGAGGTAACTGCGGCCGATACCACGATCGAGACTGAGAATGCGGCGGCTGGCGCATCGTTCACGGCGTTGCTCGGGCCGTTGGCGGCCGCGGCCGGGCTCGGATACGTCCTGAACACGTTCGGAACTCCGAACGCGCAGGCGCACTACACGAGCACCGCGACCGGTCAGCAGGTTTACAACCCCAGGGCGCAGACGGGATCGATCCATTTCGGGCCGGGTGGTGAGACGACTGCGGCGGGGCCGGTCAATCAGCCTGGTGATGCTGCGACGACGACGGGCGGGCCGACGCTGAAGCAGGCGGCGGGGCTCGGCGCGAACATCGCGAAGCTCGGAGTGTCGACCGATCAGAACACGGTCTCGACTGACAGGCACACAGCGGCGACGGAGAAGCTGACCGCGGCGCTGAACATGCATTTCGGGAAGGCCGGGTCGGAAACGATCGCGGGTGCCAGCACGGGCGGCTACAAGGGCTCGTCGTTGATGAGGGCGGCGGAGGATCCGTATGCGCCCGCGTCGGTGACACGGTGGGCGGCGATCGCGCAGGCCGCGGCCGCGAAATACGGGGTTCCGGTTGATGAGCTGCTGGCGCAGATCGACCAGGAGTCCACCGGGAACCCGGGCGAAGTGTCGTCCACGGGCGCGTTCGGCGTCTCGCAGTTCGAGCCGGGCACCGCCGCGAAGTACGGCGTGCAGCGCGGCACGAGCACAGCAGCAGTCGAGTCGCAGATCTTCGGGGAGGCTCACTATCTCGCGAACCTCGGGAACTCGACCAGCCAGACCGCGGCACTGGAGGGCTACTACACGGGCACGGTCGGCAATCCGGCCGGCGCCGGCTACGCAGCCCAGATCGAGGGCGGCGAGCACCTGTACTCGAAGTACGACACGAACCGACGGACGGCTGCTGGAACCGGGGCGATCGGCGCAGCAACCGGGGCGATCTCGGCGATGCTCAACATCGCTAACGCACTCGTCGGCACCAAGTACACGTGGGGCGGCGGTCATAACGGCTGGGACCCGGTAGCCGAACTGAAAAAGATCGGCGTTGACTGCTCCGGGTTCGTCTCCCAAGTCCTGCACGCCGGCGGCGTGTCATTGCCCGGGCCGCAGACAACGACCGGGCTCGCGCAAAACCTCATCAAGGGCGCCGGACCCGCCGGTGGGGTGACGGTATACGACCGCGCGAACGCTGGCGGCAACAGTCACGCGATCATCGACATCGCCGGCCAGTACTTCGAGTCGGGCGGCAAGGTCAACAAGGGCGTCGTGAAAATGACCGCGGCCGAAGTGAAAGCCGAACTGGCCGGCGGCGGCTTCGTGGCGTACCACCCGAACCTGCCCGCAGGCAGCACAACCGGCGCACCTCTGTCAGCGCAGACGATCGCGATGGAGAAAGCGCAGCTCGCGGACCTGATCGCCAAGGAGAAGGCCGCGATCGACAAGGAGATCGCAAGCCTGCAAGCCGGGGAGCACGCGAAGGGAGTCAGCCCCGCCACCAAGACCGCGGACGCCGGGGTGATCGCCGAGCTGAGAGCCGGCCTGCAGATCGAGATCGCGAACCAGCGCGCCGCGCTCACCGTAGAGACCAGCAAGCAGTCAGCCGAGCTCAAGAAGCAGACCACCGATGCGAAGGCCGGAACGACCGATCTGAACAAGCTGCTGGCTGCGATCCATTCCGGTTCGCTGTCCTCGCTGAAATCAGCGCTCGAGTCCGTGCACCTGTCCGGGATCGGGAAGCTCGAGCGTGACCTTGACCATGATCATTCGGCGGCGCTCGCGAGCCTTTCGAAGCAGCTGGTCGAGGTGCACAAAGAAGCGATGGCCGCCGAGGCGAAAGCGGAGGCTGCGGCTGTCGCTGCGGCTGCTGCGAAGGCGTGGACGAACGCGCTGAACAAGTCCGCGACCGACTTGGGCGCGACCGCGAAGCTGCAAGCCGACCAGATCACGGACGCAACGAAGGTGTACCTGGACAAGCAGGCGGAGGTCGGGTTGACCGGCGCGGCGTTGACGGCCGCTCAGGCGCAGACGTCGTTGGATGAGGTGACGCAGGCGAGCGATCAGGCGATCGACGCGGCACAGCAGAAGGTGAACGCGGCCGCGGCCGGGTCAGCGCTCGCGCAGGCCGAGGCGAACTACATGCTCGCGCAGGCGCAAGCAACCGCCACGGTGCAGGAAGCGCAAGCGCAGGCTGTTCTGGACAAGGCGAACGCGGCTGCGAACGCTGCCAGCACAACCGCCTCAACATCGTCGAGCTCTACGACGACGAACTCGCCGACATACATTTTTGAGATCGGCGGCGGGGCGAACATGACGCCGGCCGGCCTGATGACTGAGGTTGGGTGGGCGCTGAAGGTCGGAAACCTCCCCGTCGCGCTGCCAACCCCCACCCCGGTGGGCGCGTAAACCGTGTTTCCTGATCCGTCGTTGACGCCGCCGGAGATGAGTCTCCTGCAATTGAGCTTCGGCGGCCTCGTGTTCGGCGGCCTTGCACCGAACGGCCCTTATCAGTTGCAGACGCTGACGATGGACATGCCGGATGTCGCGACCGCGGACATGCAACGCGCCCTGGACCAGGGCGAGTTCGCCGGGGTCGACGTGCTCCCGGGCCGCGACATCACCATCGTGCAGTCGGTCAGCTATCCGGGCGCTCCAACGGGCATGCGACCGACCCCGGCGCAACAGATCGCGCTGGATCAGGCCGTTCGCGCGCTCGGCGGCGTGTTCGGACCCGGCGGCGCGACCGAACAGCCGCTCTGGCTGCAAATGGCATCCGGCGTGTTCGCCTGCATGGCACGCCCGCGGAAGCACAACTGCCCGCTCGACATCAACCGCGTGCTCGCCGGCGGAACCGTCGCGACAACACTCCTGCACGCGACAGACCCGCGCTGGTACGCCGCCCCGTCAAAAAGCACGAAGGTCGGGCTGCCTCCCGTTCCAGAGCACACCACGTTCAACATCTCGTTCCCGCTCAACTTCGGCGGCGGCACCTACGACTCGACAGTCACCGTCTACAACAACGGGCTGTTCGAAGTTCGCCCCAAGCTGATCATTACGGGGCCTGCGACGCATCCGTTGATCACGAACATGTCGCTGCCCGGCATGCCGCAGCTCGGGTTCAACGTGACCATGAATTCCGGGGACACGTTGACGATCGACACCGACTCGCAAACCGTTGTGCTGCTCCCGGCCGGCGCGAGTCAGGGAATCAGCTACCGCAACGCGGAAATGCTCGGCAACACCTGGTTCAACTGTCCCCCGGGGCCGACGGTGCTCGAGTTCGTGACGTTCGACGGATTCCAGGAAGCGACCCTGACAGTCGAGCTCGCCGACGGGTACCTGAGCCTCTGATGCCGAACCCGTTCAAATACAGGGCGTTCGATCTGCTGACGATGCGAGAGTTCGACTCGCTGCCGTATCAGCAGGTTACGTTCGGTAAGCAGCTGAATCAGCCTGGCCCGTGGCAGGGCGTGTTGAAGCTCGGCGACCCAAGAATCCACGCGTTCAACTGGGAGGCCGCGACCTCGCCCGGCCGGACGATGCTGATCGTTGACTTTCTCGGCCAGCCGGTGTGGGGCGGCATCCTGTGGACGCGCCGGTACACGCACGGCTCGACCGTCTTGCAGCTCGGCGCGTCGGAGTTCGGGTCGTACACGCAGCAGCGGGTGCAGGCCGAGGATTACACGAACACGTGGGCGGACGGCGCGGACCCGATGTTCATTGCTCAGCGTGTCACCGCTGACGCGCTCACGGTCGGGAACGTCGCGGGCGGTATTCAGATCGCATTGACGCCTCCGACGGGCTCGGGGAAGAGCGTCGCCCCCTCGTACTCGTCGCAGGCGGTGCAGACGGTTGACGCGATCGTGCAAATCCTGTCGCAGATGGGTTACACGTTCGGGTTCGACTACAGCTTTGACGTCCGCTACCTGCCGGGCACCCGGACACCGTCGGTGACGATGAACATCTGGTATCCGCGTCAAGGCCGCGAAGGCAAGACGATCACCGTGCTGTCCAAGGACACGACCGACTGGACGTACGATGAGGACTCCACGCAGCAGGCGACATCGGTTACCGAGACCGCATCAGGATCCGCAGCCCCGGTCGTCGCGACCGCAAATGTTCCTGACTATCCGCTCTTGGAGCGCGCGTTCGCCCGCACTCAGGTTCTCGACGACGACACGTTGGCGAACATCGCGATCGGCGATCTCGGCATCTACTGCTACCCGGTCACGACCCCGACGATCACGGTTCCGATCGCGATCCCCGACCAGAACGGTCATGGTGATCCTGGGCCGATCGGGTTTCACGAGTTCACACTGGGTGACGACATGCTGTTCAGGGTCGACCCGCTCGCCGGCGGCGGCATGAACGTCGACCCTAGGTTCCCGAACGGGATGAGTTTCGAGTGGCGGATCACGAACTGGACTGCCACGGTCGCTGACAAGGGCGTGTCGACGCTGCTGTTCGACCTCGCGATCCCGCCCGCTCAGATAATCCCGCCACCACCGCCGCCCTGATGCCTGGTTCTCCACCGCCGGGACGCCAAGCGTTCGCCGCGGAGCTCAACGATTTTCAGCGTCGGATCACTGCGCTGGAGGCGTGGGCGCGAACGACACTCGGGTTCAACCCAGCCTCACTCCAGTTCCTCGTGGACATTGTCCGCGAGCAGCAGACGGTGCTGGACACGATCGGTGCCTCTCTGGCGGCGCTGGGGCCGGTCGCTATCCGGTTCGGCGCCTACAACTTCCCGGGCAACGGCGCGACGTCCATCGAGCTCCCGGGCATCGCGCACGGCCTACCGACCGGGTTCGGTCTCGCGTACGTGAAAACGATCACGTCGCTGACCAGCGCTGATCTGCCGTGGTTCGCTGATGACGCCCAGTACGCAGCGGCGGACACGAACTTTTATCTGGCGTTGGAGCTGTCGCCTGTCATATCGGGCGACGGGTCAATCGAAGTGTCTGGAGGCGGATCCCAGACCATCGACGGCAACTTCCTGGTCTCGGGCAGCTCAACCTCGGGGTCGGGCGGCGTGGACGGGTCAAGTGTGATCACCGGTGCCGCGATCCTCGGCGAGGCCACGTTTGACCCGAGCACGACCTATTACTTCAACTGGATTGCAGTCGGGGTCTCCTAGACGATGGGTACGCCACTAAGAAAGAAGGCTCGATGGCTCTATTGACACCACCGTGGGTGCTGCAGGCCGGCACATATGGCGCACAGTTCTTCCGTGAGGCGGTCGGCAGCCTGATGTGGCCGGGCGGCGGCGTCGTCAACGAGGGCGACCTGGCGGTCACGCCGACCGGCGCGATGAGTGTTCAAGTCGCCGAGGGGCAGGCGTGGATTCCCGGCACCTACGCCGCTTCGCAGGGCCCGTATTACACGCAGAACCAGGCGGCGGAGATCCTTGCGATCGGGACGGCCGACCCGTCGAACCCGCGGATTGACACTGTGATCGCGCAGGTTGAGGACGCCGCCTACGTCGGCTCGTCGAACCTGGCGCAGCTCGCCGTGGTTCCGGGGACGCCCAGCGCCGGTGCGACATTGGTGAACCTGACCGGCGCTGCCACGCTGCCGGCGAACTCGCTCGTCTTGGCCTACGTGCTGGTGCCCGCGGGCGCGACCTCGATTGTGACTGGAGATATCGCGAGCTTCGCTCGGCAGATCTCATCAGTACCGGACATGCAGATCGTGTTCGGCACGTTCGAGTCGATTCAAGCGCAGCCCGGCCAAATGATCACGGCAGGAGCCGGATTCACGGTCACGCTGCCGCCGCTCGAAGCCGGCGCCCTGGTAGGAGTGCTGGCGTACGGCTCCCCGTCGTCGCCCGTCGTGATCGACGGTGGTGGCGCCGAGATCTGGGGGCCGGGCGACACAGCCGGACGGCCGAGCATCAACCAGGGCGTGTACGGATCGTTCGTGGCTTTCCAGTCGAACGGGGTCTCATGGCTGATGGTCGAGGGTGCTCGCGACACGGGCTGGCTCCCGTTGCCGTACACCTCCGGCTATAGCGACAAGGGGTCGCCGTTCCTGACGGGCGCGTATCGGGCTCGCAACGACGAGGTGTGGTTGCGAGGCTGTGTCACCTCGAATGGCAGCGGCGGCTACTCGTGCGCGACGCTGCCAGCGGGCGCGCGACCGTCGGCGCAAGCCGAATTCGTGGCGCCCTACAGCATCAGCCCGTACCAAATCCTCGTTCAGCCCGACGCGAGTGGCGACGTGAACCTCGGCCAGATCCCGGCATCCGGCGACTATCTGATGCTCGACGTTGTTCGGTTCACGATCGACTGATCGCTCTCTTCTAGCGGGCCGGGAACCCACGATCGGGAAGGGACCATGAACGAGACACACGAGCCGGGAGACGACGAGCTGGTTCAGCTCACCCGCGGCGAACTACAGGACGTCGCTGCGGATGCTGCGAAAGCCGGGGCGGCGGCCGTGAATCGCCACGCTCTGTTTTGGGCGTTCTTGGTCGGGTTCGCGGCATCGAGTATCGCGGCGATAGCGATCGCGGTGCCGGTCGGGCTGCTGATTCATCACAACACGGAGTCGCAGGCTCGCAGCTGGGCGGTGTACGACTGCAATCTGGATCAGACGTTCGCGGGGATCTTCGGCCGGTTCATCCAGTCGGACGCGCAGCTGCGGGTGCAGCAGGCGCACCAGAGCATCACGCCGCGACTGCTGCATGACATCGAGCGCGTGATCCCGCTCCCTGACCTGGAGGCCGCGGCGGCCGCGTCGACGCGGTTGAGTGAGAACGCGGCGAACATGTGGACTTCGAGGTATCTGCCGCCGCTGACCCGGCTCGTCAATCTTGACTGCCGGGCAGCGCTCCCGTGAGGCTCGGGATTGTCGTTGGGCTGATCGTCGGTGCTTTGTCGTCACCGCCGACGACCGAGAGCCTGAACATCCTCACGCTGATCGAAGGGGTCGCCGCGCTGATTGCGATCATCGCCGCCGCTGTCTCATGGCGGCGCGCGAGGACGGTCGCCGGGGCGCAGCGCGAGGAGATGGAGGCGTCTGCGGCGCAGAAGGCTGTGCAAGCGTTGGATCAGGCGCTCGGCCGGTACGTCGCGGAGCTCGAGGCGGCGAAGCAAGCGATCGCGGAGCTGCAATCACAGCTCGCCGAATCGAACGAACGGATCGCCGTTCTCGAAAGCGCACTGGAGCACTCGAACGGCGAGCGCGACCGATTGCAGAAACGGTTGGATGAGGCGCTCAAGACGCGAGCGAAGCTCGAGCTTCAGATCGACGAGATGACCCGGCAGGTCAATGACTTGCAACGCCGCGTAGGCGGCCGCCGTCGGGCGGACAGGCCGAAACCGGACGCCTGACCGTCTGTCGGCCGCGTAGCGGCCCGTTCCCAACCATCCAGGAGGTTTCCACCATGCGACGAATCGCTGCGCTCACGGGCGCTCTCATCGCCGCGCTGCTGATCGTCGGCTGCGGCTCAACCGCACATCGTTCGAAGCTAACCGAACTGTGCCCGCCTGGGCGCTCGTTCATGGGCTGTGCGTCCGGCGCCGTGCCGCATCCAAACCATGCGCTGCAGAACCTGAAGCCATCCGGCGTCACGAAACCAGTGGCCGGCTGTCTATTCCCCGACGTCTCCTCCTATCAGGGCCATCCGGACTGGGCGGCGGCCTCGAGCTCGATCTGTGCGGCGGTCGCAAAGGCAGGCGAGTCGAACTTCGAGGACCCCGACTTCGCTTACAACGTCGCCTCGCTGCGGGCGCTACATATCCCGTGGGCCGGGTACTGGTTCGTGCGCGGCTGCTCGGAGGGACCGTCGTTCGTGTCCGTGCTCAACAGCGTGGGGTTCAGGGGCGACCGTGACGCGCTGCGACCGGTCGAGGATATGGAAGTCCCGTCCGCGTTCGGGTGCGCCGTCCCGATCGCCCGCGCGATCCACGCAGCGTTCGGTGTCTGGCCGATCATCTACACCGCGCCCGGCACCTGGCCAGGCGGCGCCTCCGGCGGCCTGGAAGCGTGGGAGGCCGACTACGGTCCGTCGCTCGCCGCGCTGCCGTTCGCGGCGGTGGTGCTCGCGTGGCAGCGGTACAGCCCCCCATACACGTACCGGTCAATCCCCGGGCTCGGATACGGCGACGTGAGCATCGATCTGCGCGGCTTCTCGAAAGCGCTCGCGTTCCCCGCGCCGACGGTCAGCCCGTTCGCGATCTACCCGCTGAAACCAGTCGAGCTGTACGCGCACAAGATCTCCGAGCGCCTCACCGTCGAGTCGTGGTGGTCGCATGGCTGCAAGAACCCCGTGCGTCGGCACGTGTGCGTGATCGACCGCCGCAACCTGCAGTGGCTCGCCGGACGACTGGTGACGATCTCCGGTGGTCACTGGGGCAGCGCGCGTTCCGGGGAGTTGAAATGGGGCCCGCGCCACTACCGGATCGAGCGGATCCTCAATGGCTGAGCCGTGCTGAAGGCGATCAACGTCATCCAGTGGCTCGTCGCGAACCCAGGCCCAACACAGGACTTTCTAGCTACGCCAGGCAACGTCGACACGGTTATCACCTGGGCGCGCAATCCGGCGTGGGGACCAACATGGGGCGCGTGGGAGCAGTCGGACGAGGCGGTGCAGTGGGCTCTCAGTCACGGCAAGCGGTGCATGGTGTGCGTGACGTCGAGCGATCTGCCTCCCGGGTGGGGTTACGCGGAGCGTCGTCAGCTGGTGTTCGACACGATCGACCGGTACCCGGAGTGCAGCGTCATCGTCTCGAACGAGCCTTCGTTCGCGCCTGCTGTCGCGAGAGCGCGATCGCTCTCGGTCGCCGCGGTCATCGACGACAAGGCGATCGCGATGCGCCCGGCCCACGATGGCACGAAGGAGGCGCTCGCGGCCTACCTGCGCGGCGGCCCGCTGCTGGCGTCGGCCGCCGGTCCGAGGATCCGCGCCTCGGAGTCCGCGCAGCTGATGAAAGACGCCGCCGAGCACGCGGCCGGGCTCAAGTCGGGCACCGGCTCAACGCACCTGCTCGGGCCGGCGGAGGCGACGTTCTGGGGGACGCCGAACTGCCTGAAGTATCTCTGGGGATACGCACCGCCGAAGGGCGTCCGAGTGGATGTCGCAATGCACCACTACTACGACCTGGTGAACGGCGGCGCGCGGATGACGCGGACCGCGCTCGCGGCGATGAAGCTGCTGCGGCTGCATGGCTCGTGGCGTCCCAACCTGTTCCTGACTGAGGGCGGCTACATCTTCCACGTCGGCCGGTCCCCGGCCTATAACCCGGCCGATCCGTCGAACCCGGCCGGCTACGAGTACCTGAGTCGCGCAGCCGACGAGGCGATGCAACTCCAGCGGATCATGCGGTTCTACCCGTGGTGCAAGAAGCAGTCGCAGATCGCGCTGTGGGCCAACTACGAGGTGGTCGACAGCTTGTCGAGCGGCTGGGCGTCTGGCCCGTTCGCGCACGACGGCACCCTGAAGCTGATCCTCCCTCACTGGGCCGGGCTTTAGGCGAATGGCAACGACGCTCGATAGGAGCTGCGGATGATTGAGGACAAGGACAGGGGCGTTGTTCGTAAGCTCGCGGCGCTACTCGTGTTCGCGGCTGCTGTCGCGGCGGTGATCGTGTTCCGGTCACGGATCAGCGCGGATTTCTGGCCGCTCGACTCGTCCAGAGTGGGCCCGAATCTGGTGGCGAGCATCGTGCAATGGGCGGTCATCTTCATTGCCGCGGTGCTGCTGTACCCGCCGTGGCGCCGCCGGCTGCACAGGCTGATCGATGCGAAGCTCAAACCGCTGCATGAGCACGCGAAACGGCAGGAGCAGCACAACGAGTGGGCGGCGAAAGCGATCGCGTCGATGCACCTGAAGGTCACCGGCGAGCATGTCGACCGTCACCCGCATTTCAAGAGCGTGGGGCCGCCGGCGCCAACGCCGATCCGCCGCCGGACGGCTGCTCGCAAGGTGCCGAAGAGCAAGACGTAACGTCCGCGAAGCCAGGAGGGCGTCGTGTTCAACGCAGCGGTGCGCGGCAGAGATCCCCGGACGATTGCGCCCGTTCGCTCGTATTGGAGTGACGGGAAGCGGCTGATCGAGATCGTCGAGGTTGATCACTCAGGCGCGATCGGTGTCGACCTGTTGACGGACGTACTGGTCGAAATCTCGCCGCTGGACCTGATCCAGAAGTGGACGCGCAGGCATCCGGATCAGTCGTGCTCAGCGGCGTTGTGGCGCGCGGAGCATCCCGCGTGAGGCGTCTGCTTGACGCGGTCCTGCTGAACGTGGCGCTCGTGGTCGCCTACGACGTGCTCGCGTGCTTGGCGCGGGCGTGGATGCACTGGCGTACAGAGACCCCGGTTATTGACCCATCCCTCGTAGCTCGACTGCTACGCGAAATCTAGGAGGACAGCTTGAGCATCCACCGCATTCGCATCCCGGAGGTCGTGATCCCCGGGAAACGCCTGGGACGGCACATCCACATCGACGACCGCTCCGACGCGTACCCGGCCGAGACCGCCGCGCAGCTGGTCAGCGTCACTCACCGTTCCGCGGGGCTGCCGCTCAATCAGCAGGAGACCTCGAGCTGCACGGCGCACGCGGTGTGCGGAGCGCTGAACGCGATCCCGCACTGGGCTGCCGGGCAGCCGACGCTCGGGGAGCCCGACTGCTACGCCGTCTACTCCGACGAGGAGGTGCTGGAGGGGTTCGGGCCATATCCGCCGAACGACCAGGGCGGCTCGGGCACCGAGGTCTGCCAGGCCGCGAAGAATCGCGGCTGGATCTTCGAGTACCAGCACGCCGCCGACATCCATAGCGCGTTGTTGGCGGTCGTGCCGCGGCCGGCGATTTTCGGGATGAACTGGTTCACGTCGTTCGACTCGCCGGACGCGAACGGGTACATCGAGATCGCTCCGGGCGCAACGGTTCGCGGCGGGCACGAGGTGTGCGCAATCGGCCTTGACGCTCAGAACGAGCGGATCTGGTTCGTGAACTCGTGGGGCACCGAGTACGGGGTGGCGCACGGCGACATTCCGGGCGGCTGCTTCTGCATGAGCTTCAACACGCTCGCCGCGCTGTTCGACCAGGGCGCCGATTGCACGGTGCCGCGCACTCTCAAGGGCTGGGTCGCCAGCCCGCTCAACTAGGAGGATTCATGAAGCTCACATCGACAGGCGACGTAAGCCACATCAAGATCACGCAGGCCGGACTAGTCTCCCTGCTCGTGACGATCGTCGGGCAGGTGGTCGCGTTCGTGCCGTCGCTCGCGTCCAAGGAACAGATCCTGATCTCGGCTGGGTCGACGGTGATCGCTGCCGTGTTCCTGGTCGTCAACGCCGTGCACGCGTTCGCAGGCGCGAAGATCGCCGCAGCGGGCGTATCCGCTCCCCGCCCCTTTGTGACCTCCGGGACACCGGCGGCGACCGGTCAGCCTCCAGCAGCTTCGCCCCAATAGGAGCGGACGCCCGAGCTCGTCTCGGGTATGACCTCCTCCCCCAGGCGGGACGCCCTGTGAGCCTTTGGCTTACGGGGCGTTTCGTCGTTCTACTGCGCCACGATCCGGATCGTCCAATTCGCGGCCGAGATCACCTGCGCGTTCGGATACGCCCCCGGGCCGATCGCCGACGTTCCAGAGCTCGACGTGGAGCTGACCGCGATCGCGGTCGTGCCGCTGACGCCGCTGGTCAAAGCGAAGGACGGCCCGGAGGATCGCCACTCGATGATCGACGGTCGGTCGATCGTGATCGTGCCGAGCGATTTGGTGCCGTTACCGGAGAACGATCCTGGAGACTGGGCCACGGCCGTCGTGGCGGCTGGCGCTGGGGCGGCTTGGATGATCGTGGTGACGGTGACGGTACGGGTGGTGCCGCAGCCTGCGAGGGCAAGAACCGCGAGCACTACCGGAAGAACCCGTGTTGCCGTCGATCCGTCTCTCATGTGTACATCCTGGACGAACGTTGCGGTTGCGACCTGCCTAACCGTCTGCTTATGATCACGGCAACAGCGAGACCACGAGCGGACCGGGGAAGGGCAGCGAGAGGGATGAAGCGGAAATTGCGGGTTGTTGGCGAGCGTGACGCGCAGCCGACGACTGGAGAGGCCGTGCTACAGGACTGGGTGGACATGTCTGCCAACTATTTCACTCGCCGGCTGCCGGAGCTTCCGGAGGCCGACCCTTTGCGCGCCGAGCTTGAGACGCTTGCCGCTCGGTACTGCCTGCTGGCCGTCCCGATAGCCGCTCTGCTGTGCTAGCCCCAGTCTTCGCCGCGTCGAGCAGCTCCTCGGTGGTCGGCGGGACGCGTCGGAGCAGCTCGGCGAGCATCGCTTCAATCCGATCGAGCTGAGACTGATCGTCATCGGGTTCGAGCGTTTCCATGAGCGCCGGCGTTCCATTGGATTTGTCGGCCGGGGAAGTGTGGAACCAGGCTAGAGGCTTGCCGGTCGCTTTGCCGATCTGAGCGAGCGTGTCGTCGCCGGGGCGGTGGATGCCGCGCTCCCACTTGGACACCTGGTCGCTGCCCGCCTTGCCTGGGATTTTTGCTGCTAGCTCGGCTTGAGTGAGGCCCGCTTCTTCGCGGGCCTCAGCGATCCGTCGCCCCACAAGCGCCGTGTGCTCGGCGACCATGAGTTCAAACCTACGGCGGGCGATTGAGTTTGTCGTGGACAAGTTCCTAGAAGCCACTTGACTAGACAGCACACTCCTAGTATGGTGGTTGCCAGATGTCTAGTCAAGCAACTAGCAGACCGGCAACTACTCTCGGCGCGAACATCAAGCGTGCGAGGCTCGCAGCGGGGCTGACGCAACGCCAGCTCGCCGACCGGGTCGACGTCGACCCGATGATGGTCAGCAAGTGGGAGCGCGGCTGGCATCGGCCGAGCGAGGAGAACCTGATTGCGCTGACTCGCGAGCTTGGTCGTGACATGGCGTGGCTATACACGGAGCGCGCGGCATGACTCGCCACGCTCGTCCGCCGGCGACCCAGTTCGTACTCGGCAAGCCGCGCCCCTGGCAGAAGCGTTCGATCAACAACGCCAAGCCAGGGACTACGAACTCCGCGCGTCAGATGGCCGCTCTGAAATCAATGAGCCCGTGCGAGTTGGCGTGCGGGCTCACGGTCGAGCAGATCGACGAGTTCCACCGCGCGCAACGCGAGCGCGTTCTCCGCCGGCTGGGGCTGACCACATGACGTTCGACTCGTCGTCACCGTTGGCGGCTCGCCTGGCTGCCGCTGCTCGCCGGTATGACTCGACGCCGGTGGATGTCAAAACGTGCACGCGTTGCGGTTCGAGCCCGCACACGGGCACGTGGGAGCGGTTGTGCGCTGCCTGCGAGCTGATCGTGGCGGACATTCGCGCGGGAACGGTCCGATGAGCGCGGTTTTCGCGATTGGTTGCTGGCTGATCCTGATCGGCTTCATCTGCCGGTGCGCATGGCGGGACGCTCAGGATGCTGCTGAGCGTTCGCGCGCGAGAGCCGAGTACTTCAAGTGCATCGACCGTTTCGGACGGCGCCCATGACTTGCGTCGAGGCCTGTCCCGACGTGAGCGCCCGCGACAGCCGCGCCCCCGGCTGCTCGCGGGCCACCCTTACCAATGATGCCCCCGCGCGGTTGCTGCCGCCGGGGGCGTGACCCACAGGAGATAAAGCCCTCCCATGAGCGTGCACAGCCTATCCAACGATCCCACCGACCATTTGACCGCGGAACAGGTCGCGTTCATCGACGGGCTGCGCGAGCTCGCGGACTTTCTGGAGCGCGCCCCACGCCCGGAACGCCTGATTGACCGACGAGACGCGGTTCGCCTGATCGACTATCAGCTGTCGCGCAGCCTGCTGGTGGAACGCGAACGCGAGCTTGGCGGCCCGTGGGAGAAAGGGCGACTCGGTACCGACGACACGTACTTCTATCTGACTCGCCGGTTCGGCCCGCACGAGGTCACCTTATACACGGATCGGTCGAACGTATGCGAGCGCGTCGTGATCACAGAGACGGTGACCCGCGAGGTTCCCGATCCGGACGCGCCACCGGTGCCGATGGTCACGGTCACGGAGGAAGTAGAGCGGGTGAGTTGGCGCTGTCCCGAAAGCCTTCTAGAGCCGCTCCCGGTTGACGTCGATTTCCTGGCTGGCTCGGACGGCCCTGATCCTGCGGAAGCAGGCTTCTGATGGCGACGACGACCGCCAGGACGACGCCCAACGGCTCCGAGGCCGCCGAACCCACTGTCAGCTTCCCGGTCGACAGCTTCCGCGACGCCGCGAAGCATCTGCGCCGCCCGTTCACGCCGGCGGCCGTGAAGTTCAAGGTGCAGGCCACCTGGCCGAAAGAGAACCCGACCGGAGGCCTGATCGTCGCCTACATCGATGCGCGCCTGGTCGTCGAGCGGCTCAACCTGATCGTCCCGCACCTCTGGCATGACGCGTACCGCCCGGTCGGCGGCGGCCAGATGTGGTGTGACCTCACGATCGACGACATCACCCGCTCGGACGTTGGCGAAGGCGCCGGCAAGGGACTCGTGTCGGATGCGTTGAAGCGTGCCGCGGTGAAGTTCGGGATCGGCGTGTCGCTGTACGCGACCCCGAAGCTCACGTTGAAGATCGGCAGTGGGCTCGAGCTCGGCGGCCGCGACAAGGTGAGGCTGACCGCTGAGGGCGAGCGAATGGCGCAGTCGAACTACAAGACGTGGCTGGAGTCGCACGGCACCAGCGCGTTCGGAGAGTCCCTCGATCACGGTGACGTCGAGGGCGCCCAGGGGGACGCCGAGATCGACGCGCCCCCCGAGCCTGACGCGCCGGCGCTGGTAACCGAGTCCGATATCGAAGAGCTGAAGGCTGCGGCCAAGGGTCTGAAGGTCGGTCAGGTGCGTTTGGCGCTCGGATCGGTTGGCCTTTCCGCCCCGGAGGGTGTCGCGATCTCGTTCGCCGGCGTGCCGGCGGCTGTTGCGCCGGCGCTCGCGGAAGCACTGGTTGGGATGGAGCGCACGTCATGACCGTGTTCGAGCGGCCGTACACGGAGCGTGACGGCTCCGAGTTTCAGGCGTACGGCAGCGTCACCGTCGAGTATCGGGACGCGTCGCATCGCTATTGGCTTCACACCGGTGGTGAGCGCGTTTCGGCGATCAGCGTCACTTCGGCGCTTAAAGTGCTCGACAAGCCGGCGCTGCTCGCGTGGGCGGAAGCATGCGGCGCCGAGGGCGCGGCCAGACTCGCAGCACAGGGCGAGCTGGTGAACGTCGATCCGTCGCAAGCGATCAGCGTCGTACGGATCAACGGGCTCGGGATGGAAGCCAGGCGCGACGCCGGCGCCGATCGCGGCACGGCGGTTCACGCGGTCCTGGAGCTGTGGGGGCGCGAGCAGACCGTCCCCGACCTCGGAGACTTCCCGGGCGAGGTTCGCGGCTATGTGCAGGGCTTGTGCGCGTGGCTGCTGAAGGCGCGTCCGAAGCCGAGCGCGGTGGAACGGTTTGTCGGCTCGGTCACGCACACGTATGCGGGCCGGCTGGACATGCGTGCGGAGATCGACGGCCGCGATCTGATCGTCGACTTGAAAACGAACCCGAAGGGCCGGGTGTTCGATGAGGCGCACTTGCAGGCGGCCGCGTACCGGTTGGCTGACGTGGAGTGCGGTAGCCCGGAGCCGGATGGGGCGATCATCGTCGCGGTCGGCGAGGACGGCAGCTTTGAGCAGGTGGAGTGCGAGGCGCAGGCTGGCGACTGGCTGAACGTGCTGGCGACCCACCGGTCGATGTCGAGGTTGCGGAGCGCGCGCACGGCGCGGGAGCGGAGGGCCGCGGCGTGACGACCGTTCATCGCGACCCTACCGATCCGGTGACGATCATGGCCGAGCTTGACCAGGCCACCGAGGAGCTGAATCAGCTGTCCGGCGCGCTCGCCGAGCTTGAGCGCAAGTTGACCCCCGTCGAGATGGAGGTCGAAGAATTCATGGCTGCCCACGAGGAGGGCCTGTGGACCCGCCACACGGAGGACGGCGAGAAGTTCCCGCCGGAGGCGTTGCGGACCCGGCTGGCGCATCGGGCGATGGACGCGAACCTGTTGGGCCGGTACTCGGCGCTGTTGGCGTCGCGGCGCAGGATGGAGAAGCGGATCTCGTCGCTGAAGGCTGTGGTGAACGCAAAGCAGTCGATTCTGTCGGCGCTGAAGGAAGCGGGCCGGACGGACGGGTCGGGGCTGAGGAGGGCGGCGTGACGTTCGGCGATTTCTCCCCGATCGTGCACAAGCGTTGCGTGTGCGGCGCGGTCGGCGAATGGCCAGGCCGGCCGTGTCCCGCGTGCCGGGGTGCCGCGTGAATCACGTGCTCGAGGCTGTCGGCCGGGAACGCGAGACGATCGCGTTGCTGGAGGCTCGCCTGCGTGAGCGGTCGGACACGTTGGACGAGATCGAGCGGCTTGCAGCGGAGTTGGACGGCGACGAGGTGCCCCCCCCCCGTGGAACTCTCGCCAGCGTCGAAGCCCGCTGCGCGGCCACGCAGGAACGGTCACGCGCCGTCACGTGCGCTGGCCCCGGTTTTGCGATCGCGCCCGGGTCGGGTTGCGGCGAGTCGCTCAGAAATTGCGGAGCGCGGCACGCTCGTCATCGGGCTGATTCGCGAGTTGGAGCCTGTCTCGTTTCGGGATTTGGCCGCACGCGTCGAGTTTGGATCGGGCGCACTGACGACGGTGCTGACGAAGCTCCGTGAGGCGAACGTGATCCAGGCTAGCCATCGCAACCGGCACGCTCGCTGGAGCCTGACCGAGACCTTGGATCGTCAGATCGCCGAGCGGAACGGCACTCGCGGTGCTCATGGCGCGGAGTTGGGTCGCTGCCGTGATGATGTGCTGCAGACGATTCGGTCCGAGCCGGGCGAGTGGTCTGAGCAGCGGATCGCGGATTCGGGCGCTTGGGATCGGGAGCAGGTCGCGGACGCGTGCGGGGTTCTGCTGGTCGACGGGCTCGTGCAGCTGTGCCCTGATGGCACTTATGTGCCGTTGGCTGGAGCGGTGACAGCGTGACCCGCGCGGAGAAGGTTGCTTTGGCGCGCAGGCTTCGAGGGGGGGGGCTTACGGTGGTTGAGATCGCTGAGCAGATGGGTTTTGCCAGGTCGACGGTCGGCGCGTATCTGAGCGACCCGGATCTGTCGAAGCAGAAGAATCGTCGCGCTCGCTACTCGAGCCCCTGTGCCGCGTGTGGTGCTCCGACGGATGGGTCCGGCGGCTACAAGACACGGCGGCGCCTGTGCGCGGAGTGTGCGGCTGAGCAGCCTCACACGTTGGAGCGCGCGCGCTTGCACGGTGACGGTGTTCCTCAGTGGACTGACGAGGCGTTGCTTGACGCGCTTCGCGCCGGTGATGATCTTGGCATCTGGACGGTGAAGGAATGGCGGCGCCGGGCGATGGCGCTGGGGTTGCCGTCCGCGCACTTGTTCGTTCTGCGGTTCAACTCGTGGAACCGTGCGCGCGAGCTTGCGGGCCTGCCGGTGTGGGAGCCGCGACGGTCCTACTCGAGGACAAGCACAAGTGATTGCGTTGCCGCGGTCGCCCGGGTGTGGCGCGCGCTTGGCGAGCCACCAAGCAAAGCCACATACGACGCGTACATGGCGTCCGCCGACAACCGGCTGCCGTCAGAGAGCCTGATCCGGTTGCGTGTTGGTTCGTGGGTCGCGGCTTTGGAGGCCGCATCCTTCATCGTCGAGCGTGAGCTGGTGCCGGCGTGAAACGCGGCGCTGCTCTCGCCAGGCGAGCCCCGCTGCGAGCCCGTCCGCGCGCGCGAGCGCTCGAGCCCGGCGAAGCGGAGTGGAAGGCCGAGCGTTACGGGTTCTGCGCCGTGTGCGGCCTGTGGGGACGCCTGGTACTGCACCACGTACTTCGAGAGCGCCTCGTTCGCCGAGCTGGCGGCGATCCGTGGGATCAGCGCAACGCCGTGCAGATCGGCGCACCGCTCGCCTGGGGCGGTTCCTGTCACTGTCACGACGGGCACCATCATCCTGGCGTCAATGACACAAGAATTCCGCTGCCGTTGATTCCTGATGAGGCGATCGCGTTCACGGTCGATCTGTTGGGCGAGCATGGCGCGGCTGATTATTTCGCTCGCGCGTACGCGCTCGAGGTCGATGCAGGACTGCGGTGGCAGCCATGAGCGCGCAGCTGTCGTTGGATGCTGCTCGCGCCGGCCGACGAGCGCGCGCCCGCGGGGGCCGCGGGGAGCGCGAGATCGTGGACGTGTTGCGCGCGTTCGGATGGAAACTCGCGCGCCGTAACACGGTGTTCCCGCAGTTCGGCCGCGACATTTTGGACGGTCCCGCGGGCACGCGGATCAGCTGCAAGTACACCGAGCGTCTGCGGTTACGTGAGGCGTTCGCCGAGTGCGCCGAGCATTCGCAGCCCGGCGAGATCCCGGTGATCTTTCATCGTTGCAACGGTCAGCCTTGGCTGGCGACGTTGCCGCTCGACGAGCTGCTGCCGCTGCTGGCATTGCGGGAGCGAGCATGAGTCGTGAGACCACTGCGTGAGCCCGCGCGTGTTCGACAGGTTCATGGTCGACGTCGAGCTCGGGTCGAACCCGAAGATCGGCCGGCTGAACGACCGCGAGTTCCGCTGCCTCGTGTGCGGCGTCTGGGCGCTCGCAGCGAAGGCGAACCCGCGCGGCTACCTCGTTGTCGCCGGGCAGGCCGCGACAGAGCGGGACGTGGCGTATCAAGGCCGTTGTTCGGTATCGCTGGCGAGGACGACGCTCGGGCGGTTGCGTCAGCTAGGGATGGTCGAGATGGATGAGCGTGTCGGGTTCGAGGTCTGTCATGACTGGGATGCGTTGAATCCGGGGCCGCGTCCGGATCCGACGAACGCTGATCGACAGCGCCGTTTCCGTAACAGGCATAACGGTGCACGTAACGGCGAAAGTAACGTAACGGATAACGGTGGCGTAACGGAAAGTAACGCCGGGGAAGTTAAGGAGAAGGAAAGACCTGCTTCGCAAGCTCAGCAGGTAGCGCGCAAGCGCGCCACTCGCCGAGTCGATCAGTCGCAGCCACCCCCGGATTTCCCTGACGAGCTGCTGCCGAGGCTCAACCTGGTGCTAACGATCTGTCACGGCGCCTGGGACGCTCGCGGAGGGATCGAGCCGATGCCTCGTGGCGTGGGCATGGCGATGCTCCGCAACGTTCGAGCTGACCATGAGCGCGTCGCTCGGCGGCTCGAGCACTGGCTGCTCGCCGGCAACGGGCGACGGGCACAGTGCAAGGACATCGCGCAGCGTCTTGGCGACTGGATCGCTGACGAGCCGGCCGCCGATCAGGGCTCGAGCAACGTTGTTTCGATGCGCGATCCGGCGCTCGAGCGGCGCGATCGTTTCAAGCTGTACCGGGAGGATTCGGCGTGAGCACGCTCGACGAGCGCACTGAGCTCCCGGAGTCGTCGGTCAAGCGGCCGAAGCCGTTCGATTCGGCCAGGAAGCTGCGCCAGTGGGGAATCGATCGCGAGGCGCCGGCGAACGCTCCGGATGAACCCGGTCCTGCGATCTGCAAATGCAAGGAGGACGGGTGCGTCGGCCGGTGGCGACTGCTCGATCGGTCCGGTCCGGTGTGGATCGTCGAGTGCGACGCCTGCGGGTTCGAGACCGGGATCCCGCCGCAGGATAAGAGGGTTCGCGCCGCGGAACGCCTCGCGCGATCTGGGGTGCCCGAGCGGTTCATTGGCCTGATGTTCGAGGAGGACACCGAGAATCGGAATGCGCTGATGCTGTTGCGATCGTGGCTCCGCGATTTCGAGGCCGAGCAGCAGAAGGGCGAGGAGGGCTCGCCGGGGATCCCGGCGCTCGCCGTCTGGGGCGACCCGGGCGTCGGCAAGACACATCTACTCGCCGCGCTGTGCGTGCGACTGATTCGCGAGCGCGAGGTGGGCGTGATGTTCCGGTCGGTCAGCACGCTGCTACGGGAGCTCCAGCGGTTCGACGATGAGGTGCAGCGCACCGATACGTGGGAGCGCGCCCTTTCGATCGACGTGCTCGCGCTCGATGACCTGGGGGCGGAGCGGATTACGGACTGGCGGCTTGAGCAGCTCGCGGACCTGATCGACGCCCGGTACTTGGCGGAGCTGCCGATCTTGCTGACGACGAACTATCCGCCGAAGGCGTGGGACGAGATTTTGGACGAGCGCTCGAGCCATCGGCTGCTGGTCCGGCGAATGGTGTTGCCAGTGCAGTTACGGGGCCGCGATAGGCGGCAGGAACAACTTCCGGAGGTGAAGTGATGGTGACCGTGGCCCCTGACCGTTCGGTTATGCAGCGTCGTGAGGCGCTCGAGCGTGCGAACGAGGTTCGCGCGGCTCGCGCACAGTTGAAGCGGGATTTGCGAGCCAGGCGCGTTCGAGTGCACGACCTGTTGCTGGATCCGCCGGCGTATCTCGAGACCGCGAAGGTGTTCGACGTTCTGTTGGCAGCCCCGAAGTATGGGCGCGTGAAGGCGAACAAGACTCTCGGGCGTTGCAAGATCTCCCCGAGCAAGACGGTCGGCGGCCTGTCTGGCCGTCAGCGGGCCGAGCTTGCGGCGATGGTGAGCGCCTGATGCGGTTCCTGCTGGGAGCAGCCTCGGCCGTCGCAGCACTCGGTACGGTGAGCGCGTCGGGATCGCCGTCGGGTTGCAGTCGCGTGTTCACGGTCGCGGAGACCGAGCACGCGATCGACCGTGACTTCCGCGGCGCACGGAACGTGACCGCGAGCCAGACGGCCGCGTACCGGCACATGATTCGCTGCCAGCGGTTCGCGTACAACCGGCCGAAACTGCGACGGTACCTGGCCGCGACCGTGAGGGCGTGGCGCGTGCGCCGGTATAACGCCGCGAACCCGATCCAATACGCGACAGCCAGCTGGTACTACGACCAGGGCTCGACCGCCTGCGGGTTCCACGCCCGCTATGGCGTCGCGTCCCCTGATGTCGCGTACATCGGCCCGTGGATCTGCGGGCGCCACGTCGAGTTCTATTTCGACGGGCGCAGCGTGATCGCGACCGTCGACGACGCGGGCCCGTTCATCGCGGGTCGCAGCTGGGATCTTGGCGAGAGCACTGCTGGCGCGCTCGGGTTCTCCGGCGTGCAGACGGTCGGCTACAGGCCGGTGCGATGACCGATGCCTAGGGGAGTTGACTACAAGATCCCGCTTGCCGACCTGCTCCAGGCCGCCGCGCTACATGCGCGTGGCTGGTCGCTCCGAGCGATCTGTCGGATGAAGTGGAGTCAGTGGGGCTATGCGAGCCAGGGATCCGCGCTCGAGGGCCTTCGGCACGCGCTGCGAACGATCGACGCGTCAGTTCGTGATCGAGTCGAGGCCACGATCACAGCGAGCGTCATGCACGGCAACGTGAGCCGAGCAGCACGCCTTCCCGGTCACCCGGATCATGATCGCTTCCTGGCACATCGACGCACGGTCCGGGCGAAGGGGCGGCCATGACGCAATCTCGCCTGCTGGACCCGCCGCGCCTCGACCACTTCTGCCCGGCCTCGCACTGCGCTCGCGCGTGCAACGCCGCCGACTGCACATGCAAGCCATGCCGGTGCTCGAGCTGCCGCTCACGCTCATCCCGTGCGGCCAAGCACTCGCTGACGCCCGACCCGCTCACGCGCGCATCACGTTCTTCGCAGCTTCGCCTATTCGCAAGCCCACTCCCAGACAGGAGCATCGTCAGATGACCAAAACCCGCAAGCCCAAGCCGATCTTCCTGTACCACGGAGGCCACAGGCCCGAGTCCAAGCAGATGTGCTTCAACGAGGCGATCGCATGGCTCGCCGGCGAACCACACAGCGCATCGCCGGTCTGCGCGTCACCGGTGATCCGCCGCTTCGGTATGGCGCTGAACGATCGCCTCGACGACGAGCGCCGGCAGCTGCTGCGCCCGTACGTGCTCCGCTCGCTCGGGACGGCTGGCGACGGCCGCGACCAGGAGCGCCGCGACATGTGCGTGCAATGGCTCGTCGTCCACCTGCCCGCCCTGTTCGACCGTGCCGGCCTAGGCAACACCGCAACCAAGCTGCGCGACTCGCTGAAGGGCGGCCTCGCCGAGGAGAACGTCCTCCGGATCCTCCGCGCCGCTCGCGACGAGGCCTGGTCTGTTCGCAGTGCTCGCCTGTCCGAGCTCCGCACTCGCGTCCGCGAAGAGGTCCGGAAGC
>Ga0210401_10000770_pt1 | contig 38792 bp, 39 predicted proteins | sample IncBWH32MmetaG_FD_150866 | JGI IMG/M metagenome (GOLD analysis project Ga0210401, IMG submission 150866) | Forest soil microbial communities from Barre Woods Harvard Forest LTER site, Petersham, Massachusetts, United States - Inc-BW-H-32-M | ecosystem: Environmental > Terrestrial > Soil >... | reverse complement strand
ACGTTAAGCACGGAATCACTGAATGGATTCACAAGTGGAAAAGGAACGGCTGGCAGACCGGCGGTAAGAAGCCGGTTGCGAATCAGGATCTCTGGCATGAGCTGGACGAACAGGTATCGCAGCACAAAGTCAAATGGGAGTGGACCAAGGGCCACGCCTCGCACGCCGACAACAATCGTTGCGATGAGCTGGCCCAAGCCGCCGCCCGCATGCAAATCTCCAGCGAATGCGCCGAGTGATTCGCCATCACAGGTGGGCGGGTTGCGCTTCAGATTACATTTAGCCCGGCCTCGAAAATCTTTCGTTTACGTGCTGGATATCGAATTGCATCCAATCCTGACATGCCCAGTCCCAAGGCGCATACACTTTCGCTGGGCCTGCATGCGGTGTCAGCGGGCCTGATTCTTCTGCTGACATCGCGCGCCGTTCGATCTCCGCCGCCCATGCCGCTCGGCCCAGTCACGCCGCTCACGGCGCCTCGCCGGCTATTTCTGAAGCAGACCGAGCAACGCGCCGGCGGCAGCAACCAGACCGCACTCTCCGCCAAACGCGGCCATCCGCCCCCAACCGCTCACCGGACCTTCATCCCCCCGGTTTCGCCTCCCGATCCGAAGCTGCCGATACCGGTGACAGTCGCGTTTGAATCGCCCACCCTCGAAATCAGCGCCCCTCAAATCGGCGATCCTGCAAGCTTGCTCGCCAACGGCGGATTCGGCCTGCACGGCTCCAATGGCATCGGCGACCATGGCTGCTGTGGCGGCATTGGCGATCAGACTTCCGGAAAGCCCGGCATCAGTTCCGCGCCGCGAACCGGCCATAAAATCACGCCGCCCCAGCTCATCTACAAAGTGGAGCCCGAGTTTTCCGAAGCGGCGCGCAAAGCCAAGTATCAGGGCGTGGTGGTGCTGGCCATTGAGGTTGACGCGAGCGGCCATCCGCAGAATCTGCGCGTCATCGAAATGCTCGGTCTTGGGCTCGATGAAAAGGCCATCGAAGCGGTTTCCCAATGGCGGTTCCGGCCCGGATATCAGGATGGTAAACCAGTGGTCACCATGGCAACGGTCCAGGTGACTTTCCGGCTTATGTGATTTGACGCAAGGTTTTTTGCCCCGCGCTAATTCCTCACCCGCGCTAATTCCTCAATAGACGTGCACAGCCCAGTCGGGCGATTCTATATCTACAAAGCGGCGGTGCTGCATCCCCAGAGCTTCGATCGCCTGGTTCACGCTCCCAGACGGTCGGGGCTAGCGCGGCGCCGCCGTGTTGTTGTTCATTTCACACGCTTACTTCACGACGATGTTGACCAGCTTGTCCGGCACAACGATCACTCTTACTACTTGCTTCCCATCCAATAGCGATCGAATCTTAGAGTCCGCCATGGCGTGCTTCTCCAGCGCCTCCCGCGGCGTTCCGAATGCCACATAGACGTGCCCGCGCACCTTCCCGTTGACCTGGATCACAATCTCGGCTTCTTCCTCGCGCGCCAGTTCTGGATCGTAAACCGGCCACGGATGGTTAAACACTGGACCGGGCTTGCCCTGTTCCTCCCATAATTCTTCGGCCAAATAGGGCGCGAACGGCTCCAGCATCAGAGTCAGTTTCTCCATGATGTCCGCCATCACCGGGACCGAAAGTTGATCCTCCAGATCGCTCAGCACGTTCATCAGACCCATCAAGGCGGCTACGGACGTGTTGAAATGCCACCGGCTTTCGAAATCGTCGGTGATCAGTTTGAGCGCCTGGTGAAGTTTGCGGAGGGCCTGCCGGTCAGCGTCGCTCGGCTCCGGACGGCCTTGTCCCACATTGCGCGTGACGAAGCGGTAGACGCGGCCGAGAAATGCGTGCGACCCGTTCGCGCCCGCATCGGTCCAGTTCATTTCCTTCTCGGGCGGCGCGGCGAACAGCTCGAACAAGCGGCCGGTGTCGGCGCCGAAGCGTTCGATCATCTCATCGGCGCTCACCACATTGCCTTTCGATTTCGACATCTTGGCGCCGTCTTTGATCACCATGCCTTGCGTGAACATGTGCGCAACCGGCTCGCTATTCGAGATCAGCCCCAGATCGCGCATCACTTTGGTCCAGAAACGCGAGTAAATCAAATGCAGTATGGCGTGCTCCACGCCGCCAATGTATTGATCGATCGGAAACCAGTAAGCGATCTTCTTCGAATCGAACGGCGCGGCCGAGTTGTGCGAATCACAGTAGCGATAGAAATACCAAGAGGAATCGACAAAAGTATCCATGGTGTCGCTCTCGCGCCGCGCGGGCTCTCCGCATTTGGGACACTTCACATTGATGAACTCAGGAACGTTTTCGAGCGGCGATCTGCCCTTGCCCGTAATCGGAACGCTGAGCGGCAAGACCACCGGCAGATCCTTCTCAGGCACCGGAACGACCCCGCATTTCGGGCAGTAGATCACCGGGATCGGCGTACCCCAATAGCGCTGCCGTGAGATGCCCCAATCTTTGATGCGATAGGTGACCGCCCCTTTGCCAAATCCCTCGGACTCGGCCTCGGCGGTCATCACCGCGCGGGCATCGGCGCTCGGCAGTCCGGAGTATTGGCCGGAATTTTCGACGATGCCGTCCTCTCCGAACGCCTCTTTCATCGTGGCGACTTCGGGTAGCACTCCATCGACAGGCCGGATCACCGGCCGAATTGCAATGTGGTACTGATTGCAGAACTCGAAGTCGCGCTGGTCGTGCGCGGGAACGGCCATGATCGCGCCCGTTCCATAACCCATCAGCACGAAGTTGCCGATCCAGATCGGAATCCGCTCGCCGCTGTAGGGATTAACCGCGTACTTGCCGGTAGCGAGTCCTTCTTTTTCGAGATCGCCCGGACCCTTGGCCGCCCGCGAATCGATCATGCGCTTGACCTGCGCTTTTAACTCGCCGCTGACCAGTTCGGCGACCAGCGGATGCTCCGGCGCAAGAATCACGCAGGTGGCGCCGAAGATCGTGTCCACGCGCGTGGTGAAAACTCGGATAGGCGCATTCGTATCTTCCAGCCGAAAGTCGATTTCCGCGCCTTCCGAGCGGCCGATCCAGTTGCGCTGCATGATCAGCACGCGCTCGGGCCAGCCGTCTTCCAGTTCCTTGATCGCGTTCAGCAGCTCTTCGGCGTATTCGGTGATGCGAAGGAACCATTGCTCGATCGCGCGCTGCTCCACCGGCGTCGATTCGTGACGCCAGCAGCAGCCGTCTACCACTTGCTCGTTCGCCAGCACGGTGCCGCATTCCGAACACCAGTTCACCAGCGCCTCCTTGCGATATGCCAGGCCGCGCTCCAGCATCTTCAGAAAGAACCACTGATTCCAGCGATAATACTCCGGATCGCAGGTGGTGACCTCGCGCGACCAGTCGTAGCTGAAGCCCATGCGGCGATGCTGCCGCTTCATGTTCTCGATGTTGAACTTGGTCCACTCATACGGATCGCGCTGGTTGGCGATGGCGGCGTTCTCCGCCGGCAGTCCGAATGCATCCCAACCCATGGGGTGAAGCACGTTGAAGCCGCGCATCCGCTTGTAGCGCGCCAAAGCGTCACCGATAGTGTAGTTGCGGATGTGACCGATGTGCAGCGTGCCGCTCGGGTAAGGCAGCATCTCCAGCACGTAGAACTTGGGCTTGGTCGAATTCTCCTCGGCCTGAAACAGCGTGGAGTTATTCCAGCGCTCCTGCCACTTCAGTTCGATCTGCTGATGGTCGTACGGCTTTTCCGGCATAGCTTCTTGAGTGTTTCGATATTCCTCACGTCATCACCTTCTTGGTCGTACGGTGTTTCGATGATGAAGGCTTTACCTCGAAGCTTCCGATGGTTGAGGATGCGGCGAAACCCTTCCATTCCAATATAACCGCGTCCGATGTGTTCGTGCCGGTCGACATGCGAATTCAGTTCGGTTTTGGAATCGTTAGTGTGGATGACCTTGACGTTGTCGACGCCCAGAATCTGGTCAATCTGTGCGACCGTTTTCTTGAGCCCGGCGGCTGTCGAGATATCGTATCCCGACGCCAGGCAGTGGCAAGTGTCGATACAGAAGCCGATCTTGAGATCGGTTAGCTCGGCCGCAAACTGCCGCATCACCGAAAGCTCTTCGAAGTGGCTCCCCAGCGCCGCGCCCGAGCCCGCCGTGTTTTCGAGCAGTACAGTCAGGTTTCTGGTATCGAGCCCGCTGGCGGCCTCAGCCAGCGATCGGATCACCGCATAGATCCCTTCCTCTACCGAATGGCCCTTGCAGTTGCCCGGATGCGCCACCAGATATTCGGCGCCGATCAGTAGCGCGCGTTCGATCTCGCCGCGAAAAGCAGCCGTCGACTGCGCCCGCAAAGTCTCGCTGCAGGATGCCAGGTTGATCAGGTAATTGTCGTGGATGACCAGCGGATAAAGGTCGTGTTTTTCCCGAACCCGCGTCAGCAGCGCGACCTCGCTCGCCGCCGGAGGCGATGCGCGCCACATACGCGGGCTGGCCGAGAAGATCTGGAACGTGTTGCCGCCGATCCGAGCCGCCGTGAGCGCTGCGTTATCGAGCGATTTGGCGATGGAGGTGTGGGCGCCGATCCGCATAAGCCCCGCGTGGGGCAGGTCCCCGACCTGCCGAGAAGCTTCTGTGGGCGCCCTTCTGTGGGCGCCCGCCTGGCTACACTTCGTAGGGCTTGCGATAAACCGGGCGTGTGATCAATTTGGTCGCCTCGGCGTCCCCCGTAAACTTCGGGATCGGCCCCGGCTCGATCTTCAACGCGCGGCCCACGCGGTAGCTAATGTTCGCCAGATGGCAAAGATCGGAGCTGGGCACCGCGTTGGCGATCGGATCGTGAAGATCCTGCTCCCGGCGTGTTTTCACACACGCCAGGAAATTCTGCATATGCAGACCCGTGGAATCGCCGGAACCACGATCGTTCCGCTCTTCCATGATCAGTTCGCTCGAATCGCCCTTGTAGGCCTGGAACCCCTGGTCGCTCATCGAGGCCCAACCTTCGCTGCCATAGAACAGGTTGCCGACCCCGACGTTGATCGGATTGTTCGCCGGTCCCGTTTGCGTGGGCGCAGAGGCGGCCGGTCCGCCGCGGGCGGCATTTGGTCCGGCCATCACCACGCGGTTCTGCCGGACGCCTTCGCCGTTAGTCATTCTTCCGCGCACCTCGACAACCAACTGCTGGTTACCGTAGTTGAAGCCGGCCGTGAGCGTGTTGGGTGTCTCTGTGTCGTCATCGATACCAAACTTGCCGCCGAACGCGACCGCCGTCTGCGGCCACACCGGATCGCCCAACGCCCAGCGCGCGATGCCAGTTTCGTGCACACCCTGGTTGCCGATATCACCGTTGCCGGTGTCCCAGAACCAGTGCCAGAAATACGCGAAACGCTTCTCGTTGAAAGGCCGCATCGGCGCCGGGCCGAGGAACAGATCCCAATTTAAGCCGGGAGGTGTAGGGCTATCCGGCGTGTGCCCGATCGAGGGACGTAGCTTGTAACACAGCGCCTTGCTCATGTAGAGCTTGCCGATCAAACCCTGTTGCATCGCCGCGATGGCCTTGATCTTGAACGGCCAGCTCCGATGCTGCGATCCCACCTGCATGATGCGCTTGGTCTCGCGCTGCGTCTGGATCATCCGCATTCCTTCGTAAATGTTGTAGCAGGCCGGCTTTTCCCCGTAGACGTCCTTGCCCGCCTTCATCGCCCAGATCGCCGCCAGCGCGTGCCAGTGGTTCGGAGTTGCAATAGAAACCGCCTCAACGTTCGGATCGGCGAACATCTGCCGCATATCTTCGAATTCTTTGGCTTTCTCCAGGTTCTTCTTGGTCAGCGTTGCCTGGGCCCTTTCGCGCGCGGCCTGGTTGACATCACAGAGGCCCATGACGTGAGCCTCGGTCAGACCGGTATAAGTATTGAGGTGGCTGCTGCCGCGGCCTCCCAGGCCCACGATGCCGACGTTGACCTTGTCATTTGCGCCCCACACGCGAACCGCGGACGCAGCGGTTAAAGCTCCTAGGAAAAACCTGCGAGTTTTTTGATCAGACACCACGAAACTCCCTTTCGGGCTAATTGTATCAAGTAGCGTTGCTGGAAGGATAATTAGTGTTGCTGTGAAGATAAACTCCTCGAACCGGACTTCCGGCCGGCGTCCCGCTGCCCAGCCGGCACATCACCAACCACTATCAGGTTCCCAGTGGCGCCTGATCGTCCTCGCAAGCTTGGGCGGCTCGCTCGAATTTTACGATTTCATCGTTTATGGCGTCTTCGCGCAATATATCGCGGCCGCATTTTTCCCCGCTGCCGATCGCCTGATTTCACTGATCCTCACGTTTTCCGTATTCGCCGTCGGGTACTTCGCGCGGCCCGCGGGCGGCGTGATCCTCAGCCATTTCGGGGATAAGTATGGCCGCCGGACCGTGTTCATCCTTTCGCTTCTCATCATTTCGGTCTCGACATTTAGCATCGGACTTCTGCCCACCTACGCCAAAATCGGAGTGGCGGCGCCAATTCTCTTGATCTTCCTGCGCCTCATACAGGGCTTCTGCCTTGGCGGCGAACTGCCGGGCGCGATCACATATGTCGTCGAGGAGGCCCCCTACCGTGCTGGACTTGTCTGCGGAATAGTCTTTTGCTTCGCGAACAGTGGAGTGGTGCTCGCAACTCTGATGAACTTAGGCGTCCATTCGTTCCTCGCACCCGCCGACGTGGCGGCCTGGGGCTGGCGGATTCCTTTTTTCTTCGGCGGTGTGGTCGGACTGTTCAGCTTCTGGCTGCAGCAGTCGCTGGAAGAGTCGCCGGAGTTCGCTCGCTTGCGGCAATTCGCGTCCAGGCGTCCGTTCACCGAAATGATTGCGAAATACAAAGTCCCGGTGCTGCTCGGCATCGCTACCAGCGCTGTCGTCGGCTGCTTCAACGGCTTGCTGATCGCGCACATGCCCGCTTACCTGATCACCGTGCTTCATTCTGATCCCAACTCAGTCGTGCTCGGCCAGAACGTCTGTCTGGGGCTGGAATCCGCAGGGCTGATATTGACCGGCTGGCTAGGCGACCTTTTCCCCCGCCGTTATCTGTTGCGCTTCGGATCGATCCTGCTGGCCGCCGCTGCCTGGCCGTTCTACCATGCCCTTGTATCGAAATCCGTCGGCCTGATCACGCTCTTTGTGCTGGCTGGTATAGCCGCGACATTCGCGAATGGCACCTTCGCGGCAATTTTGGCGGATCTGTTTCCGACTCGCGTGCGCTTCAGCGGCGTCGCGCTGGCCTTTAACTTAAGCTTCACGGCCTTCAGCGGGACAGCTCCACTCGTCGCGACTTCGCTCATCAAGGCCACTGGCTGGCTGGCTGCTCCCGCCCTGTTCATGATCGCGTGCGGCATTCTCTCCTTTGTTGCCAGCTTCGGCACACCAAGGTACGAAGGACAAATCGAGCATCGCTCGGCTGTCGCTTAATACCGGCCAAGCCAACGAGTCGCCACTACCACGTCGAGTTGTTGTACCAGCGCAGGACTCGGAGCGCGCGCAGTGTGTTCCAGTGGCTTGCCCCCCCGACACCGGTCTCCATCTCCAATGGAATATGTTCGGGATGCAGGAGGTTGAGCGGCCAGCGCCCGTTCTGGTGGCGGCGCTCAATCACGGTTTCGATGGCGTCACTGGCGCGGCCGTCGGGTTTGATTCCTGCATTCCGCAGATAATCGAGTCCGCGCAAAACGTCGTAGTGCCAAAACGTCGGGAACGAGAATCGGAGCCAGCGTTTGTCGACGACTTCGCCGCTTCGCAGCGAGCGGAACATACGGCGCTCGAGCAGATAGTTTTCGGCCCTCTTGCGCGCGTTTGTGACGGCCGCCGACTTGCCTCCTGCCCGTTCGTATTCGAGCAGTCCTTCGAGGACACAGATAGTGGTATGGAACGAAGAGCGCCGGCTTGGAGGGCGTTTCGGCGACAGGAACGGCCATGCTTCGCAGTTCCAGCCGCCATCTTCGAGCTGCTCGCCCAGGAGTTGCTTGGCCAGTGCTTTGTTGGGTTCTTTGAAATACGAGCCGATGCCGAGGATTCTGCCATTGATGCAGGGCTCCGTTTCGCCGTGCAGGAAGGGCCGGTTGTTGAGCGGCTTGAAAACGAGCCCCTTGTCGACGCGGGCGATCATTTTGCGAGCCTCCTGGCTGGCCGGGTCAAGACCGAGGTCCTTCAAGACGACCAGAGTGTAGAGCGTAACAAGCAAGCCTCGGTCCTCGTTCGGCCCGCCCCAGTTGCCGGCAGGAGATTGGAGGGCCAGAAGTTGGGCTCCCCAACCTTCGGTTGCCACGCGAGACCGCTCGGCTGCAATCGCCTTGGAGGCTTCACCGGTGAGGTCTCGCATGACCTGCCAGCGGATGGCCGGGTCCGAATCGAGGAGCCATTTGAGGTGCGCGGGCCGAGGCGCGTAATCGCGTAGTCGCATTGGTCTGTTATAGCAAGTGGTGCGGCCGGGTCACGCACCCAAATCTTTTTTCTTCCGTTCCCCCTCACCAACTTCCCATCTTTCAACCCGTCGCGCCCCACCCACCCGAGTTACAACCGAATTGAAGGAGATATGCACATGCACGATTCAACCGCGCCTCGGAACGGCCTCGACCGCGCCGTCATCAATAAAGCCAACGCCCAGAAATCCACCGGACCCCGCACCGAAGCCGGTAAACAGCGCTCCTCCCTCAACGCTCTGCGCCATGGATTGACCGGCCAGGTCATCGTCCTACCTTCCGAGGACCTCGCCGCCTACCAGCGCCACTCCCAGTCCTTCATGGATGAATACCAGCCCAAAGGCGCCAACGAAACCCAGCTCGTCCAGTCCCTCCTCGATACCGCCTGGCAAGTCAACCGTGCCGCCACCATCGCGCTCAACCTGCTCACGCTCGGCCTCACGGAACTGGAAGACCGCATCCGCGCCAATCACCCCGACGCCGAAGCCGGTCTTGTCACTGCTCTGGCCTACCGGGAGCACGACCGGGCGTACATCAACATCGGCATTCAACGCCAGCGGCTCAGCCGCCAGTACGAACGCACCCTTGCGTTAATCCGCGAAGTCCAGGCTGAGCGCCGGGTCAGCGAACTGCGCCAACTCGATCAGGCCGCTAAGATTTTGAAACTGCACCAGGACGAAAACCGGCCTGGCCAGCCTGCCCCGTACAATCCCTCCCCATACAATCCGGCGGATGATGGGTTCGTTTTTTCGACCGCCGAAATTGAGACCCATCTGGGCCGCGAAGAACGTCGCCAGCAGGCCAACGCTCACGACTTCGAGGCTCATGCCTAGGACTGCCACTGGGCCACGGTCACGCAGGGTTCTAAGTTTTAACATTCCAGTAAAATAAGGCGCCTGGATACCGCAGTCTTCGGCCGCTATGTCGATCAACTGTTAATGGGACAGCTTGGCCGGTTTGTCCGTTTCTGTTTTGGCTTAGAGGCGTTGAGCCTGATCGCAGGCATTCCCATCTTCTTGATTGCGGCGGTCAAACTCAGCCTGAAGCTCGGCTGGCGTCAAGCGTCTCCTGGTCTTTTCGTTTTCACCGAGCTGTTGGCTCTCGGCATGCTGGCCCTTCAAATCGTTCCGGCCATCGCCTGGTGGACGCTAAAGAAGGGCAACCGGTATGCGCGCGCCTGGGCATTGGCGGCGAGCGTCGTGAATTTGCTCCCGCTTCCTGCGGCCTCGCGCTCGTGGATGATTTTTTCCGTGAGCAGACACTCTCCGGTCGGGTTGATTTGCGCACTCATCGGAATCGCCGGGCTAATCGCGTTCTCGCGGCCCCAAGGGGCCTCCGAAGCCGCCGATGCGAGCAAACCGAAGACGCAGCGCCTGCCCGGTGATGGGACCAGCAAGACGGCCGAGCGCCTGGCCGGCGTGGTGGCGGTTGTGTGGCTGTTCTTCTGCCTGCACGAGTGGAGAGTCTGGGCGCGCGGCCAAAACCTGCGTCAGTCGGATTTCTGGGTTTGGGTGGCCGAGCTGCAGCTTGCCGTCCTCATCTGCATCGCGATCCATGAATTGGGCCATCTGCTGGCCGGCTGGGCCTCGGATATGAAGCTGCGGAGTTTTCAGGTTGGACCATTTCGCTGGTTTCATAAGAGAGGCAGGTGGAAGTTCAAGCTAGTCCCGGGGATGGGCGGTGTGACCGGCATGGCGCCGACGCGCCTGACGAATGTTCGAGGACGGAGCGCATTTTTCACCTTTGGAGGCCCGGTCGCCTCGCTGGTGCTGGCAGGAATCAGTTGCGTCGCGGCGCTCACCGCGAAGGGTCATCCGTGGGAAGGGTCGTGGACACTGCTCAGCCTGATCGCCACGATCGCGTCCGTAGACTTCATGGTCAACCTCATTCCACAGAAGCCGGAGACGAATTACTCCGACGGCGCGCGGATCTATCAACTGGTGACCAATGGTCCGTGGGCTCACGTCGAGCAGGCTTTTTCAATGGTGGCATCCACTCTGGTCACAGCGCGGCGCCCGCGCGACTTCGACCTGGATGTGCTCCACGCAGCCGCGAATTTTCTGACACGCGGTGATCGCGGCATGCTGCTTCGCTTATATACCTGCATGCATTACCTGGACACTGGCCGGGTGCCGGAAGCGGTCGCGAGTCTTCAAGAAGCAGAAGCGTTATACGAAGGCGTCGCGGTGCAGAGTCCGGCCGGCGTTTGTGCATTGTTCGTGTTTCTGAACGCGATTTTCAAGCAGGATCGAGCCGGAGCGGATCTCTGGTGGCAACGTTTGCAGGCCCAACGCAACATCGATTTCGATGCCGAATACTGGCAGGCTCGCGCGTCGATTCTGTGGCTCCAGGGGCAAATCGACGAAGCCCGCTCGGCCTGCGAGCACGGTTATTCTTTGGCGCTCCAGCTGCCTGCCACCGGAGCGTATGAGTACACCCGTTCGGGTTTCGACGCGCTCCGCGACGCCTTGAGTGGCGCACGCATTGCTGAGGAGTTGACCCACGCGTGACCGTGGCGCACGCACTCTTGCGTGCCGCGTTCACACTCCTGTGAACGCCTTAAATTTATGCTGATGTTTTTCCATCCACACTCTGCCGCTACGAAACGCGACCCCTTCCGTCTCCAGGCGCAATCTCTGCTCCAGGCCATTTTCGCCCGGCAGCATGATTTTTCCGCCGGCCCCCACCACCCGATGCCAGGGCAAGCCACGCGCCCCGCGCAGCGCCCACACCACTTGCCGGGCACGTCCTGGAAAACCGGCGGCACGCGCCACGTCGCCGTAAGTGGCCACCTTCCCTTTCGGAATTGTTCGAATCGTGTCGCGGATAGTGCTGAGCACAGCCGGCCTATTGCGCGCGATACCAGGCCAGGGTGCGCCGCAGCCCCTGTTCTAACGTGAACTGTGGGTCGTGGCCCAGCTCGCGCCGCGCCGCTGTCGTGTCGGCTTGCGAGTCTCGCACATCGCCCTCGCGCGGGGGCGCATATTTGGGCGGTAAGGAAACGCCTTCGATCTTCTGCAGCAGTTCCCAGACGTGGTTGAGGGTATACCTGTTCCCATTACCGGCGTTGTACATCTTGCCGCCCACGCCTTGAGCCTGCGAAGCCTTTACGCAAAGCCCCGCGACATCCTCCACGTAAGTGAAATCGCGTGTCTGCTCGCCATCGCCGAAAAGTGTTGGATGCCGCCGTTCAATGATGGCCTGCATGAACAGCGACAGCACGCCCGAGTATGGACTGGAAGGATCCTGCCGCTCGCCGTAAACATTGAAGAAGCGCAGCGCTACGGTTTCCAGATTGAAGCAGCTCGTAAATACGCTGGCGTAATATTCGCCCATCAGCTTTTGAACCGCATACGGCGATTTCGGCCGCGGCAGCATGCTCTCCACTTTGGGCAGGACCTCTGTATCGCCATAGGCCGACGACGATGCCGCATAGACTACGCGCCGGACCTTGGCTTCCGAGCACGCGCGAAAGACATTGAAAGTACCGTCGATGTTTACTTCGTGCGACGGCGCCGGCTCGCGTATCGAGCGTGGCACCGATGGAATGGCCGCCAGGTGAAACACTACGTCCGCGCCTTCAATAGCCTTCGCGATGGCAGCATAGTCGCGGATGTCCGCTTCGCTGAAACCAATGCGGGAACGAACTTCTTCCAGGTTCCGGGCATGGCCGGTAAGAAAGTTGTCGATTACCTTTACCTCGGCATCGGGCTCGGCCAGCAGCCGTCGCACCAGCGTCGACCCGATGAATCCAGCGCCTCCCGTGACTGTGAATCGTGTCATGCCGCCACTTGCTCGACTACCTGTTCGATGAACCGCAGCGAATCGGATGCAACCTTCTTTGCGCCAGGGGAAAAGTCAAAAGCCTCGAGCGAAACCCAGTGCCGATAGCCGCGTCTCCGCAACACTTCGAACAGCGGTTTGAAATCGTAGGATCCCGTTCCAGGATGCCTGCCGTCCATTTCGTTAATGTGCACGTGCCGGATCAGATCGAAGTAACGGTCCACCAGCGTCGCGTGCGCCTCGCTTTCATCGACCGCATTGTGAGTATCAAACATCGTTCGGACCGCGGGGCTGTTAATTTGTTTCACAATCGCGACCGCTTCGGCCAGCGTTGTAATCACGTCGCACTGGCCGATCGGCAGCGCCTCCACCAGAATGGTCACGCCTCGTTCAGCGGCATGCGGAGCTACACTCGCCAGGCCGTCCGTGTAGTTCCTGGTCGCTTCCTCCCGGCTCAGCCCGTCTACCGTGCAGCGTTGTTTGGGCGATCCGAAAACCATCACGCCGTTCTCGCCCAGATCCGCGCACAGATCCACCAGGTCGAAAACGTGCCGCCAGCTTCGTTCCCGAAGGGTGCGGTCGGGCGTGGTAACGTGCAGTCCTTTCGGCGAAGCCATCAGCCAATGCAGGCCCACGAAAGTCAGTCCGTCGTCGCGAATCGTCTCGCGGTGGTGCCGGCGCTCCTCGGGCGTAATGTCTGCCGGCCGGTCCGCCAGCGTGAACGGGGCGATCTCAATGCCTGTATATCCGATCTGACGGATGCTGCGGCAGACCTCGGCGAGCGGCCGCTTCTCGTAAACTTCGTTGCAGATCGCGTGTCGAAAATGATAAGACGTCACGCCATTTCCTTGGTTGCCACCACTACCAGCGACAGCCCGCGCCACGGGAGCAAGCCATCAATACGGCGCCAGATCCAAACCGTCTTATCGAACATCTTCAGCATCACTTTGCTGAGGCGGCTTCGATGCAGAAGCTTTCCATAGAACCACCAAGCTGGAGTCGAGATTTTGTTGAGGTTAACCATGCGTTGTACTTTGAACCCGTGCTTTTCCAGCATCGCGCTCAGCTCAGACCTGCTGAAGCGCCGCAGGTGGCCCAGCGTTCGATCCAAGCTGCCATACAAGCCGGGGCCCTGTGGCGCCAGCAGGACCAGAGACCCGCCTGTCTTCAACACCTGTTTCGCCGACTCTATCAGCGCCCCCGGATCCGCCGCATATTCGAGCACGTTGACGCACAAGACGGTGTCGAATGGACCGCCCGCCTCGGCGAAATCCTCCGGCCGCTCCGGATCGAGCTTCCGCACCGAAACGTTGGGAGTCCGCAGAAAGCGGTTATTGAGCGAGTGCAGATAGAGAGGGTCTTTCTCGGTAGCGGCATAGTGGAGTCTGCGGCCCATCAGACGGCCGGCCAGATTCCCGATTCCGGCGCCCAGCTCCAAAATAGTATCGCCCAAATAAGGCCGCAGCACCCGCGCCAGCCAGCTCAGATATTGGGGTGTGCCAGTCAGATTATTGAGAAACGCGCGGCCGTATGGTTCTACGTACAAATCGTCGATGACCCAAAAGCGCAGGATCACTCCCAGTGCCTTCACGCCGTCTTTCCAGCCGATCTTCTTGCCTTCTTCGTACGTGCGGCCGTGGTAGCTGATCGGGACTTCATAAATCCTGAGCTTGCGCTTGGCCGCTTTCATCGTGATCTCGGGTTCGAAACCGAAACGGTTCGACCGGATGGGGATGCTCTTCAGCAAATCGGTGCGGAAAACTTTATAGCCGGTCTCCATGTCGGTCAACTTCAGATTGCAGAACATGTTGGAGAGCAGCGTCAAGTACTTGTTGATCATCGAATGCCAGAACGGCAGCACGCGGGTCTGTTCGCCGGCCAGGTAGCGCGATCCGAACACCGCATCGGCGTGTCCATCCAGCAGGGGCCGCAAGAGCCTCGGATATTCGGCGGGATCATATTCGAGGTCGGCATCCTGCACGATGCAAAAGTCGCCCTGCGCCTCCTGGATCGCGGTTCGGACCGCGGCGCCTTTGCCCTCGTTCACTTTCTTGCGAATCAGCCGGATGCCGGGCTCGCGTGCCGCCAGCCGATCCAGGATTTCCGAAGTCCCGTCAGTAGAGCAGTCATCGACGATGATCAGCTCCCGGTCCATGTTTTCCGGTAGGGGCGCAGCCAGGACTTGCGCCAGGCTCCGTTCCACCATGGTGCGCTCGTTGTAGACAGGGATAAGGATCGAGAGCCGCATTCCCTAGTATAGGGGTCGTATAGGCACAAAAAAAGGCCGCCCGGATGAGCGGCCCAAGATTTTATGAAAACTTAACTTGCAAGAAAGTGAGCTTACCGTCTGGTGGTAGTGGCGGGCGTGGGTTCATCCTCGAACTTTTGCGCGCGCACCCATTCGTCGGCTTGCTTTTGGGCTTCATCTTTTGAAATTCCGTAGCGCTCCTGGATGCGACCAATCAGCTGATCCTTCTTCCCTGCGACCTGCTCGAAATCGCTGTCAGTAAGCTTGCCCCACTTTTCGCGGGCCTTGCCCTTGAGTTGTTTCCAGTTGCCTTCTACTCTGTCCCAATTCATAGTTCACACTCCTTCACCGGGAAAAGATGCACGGCAGCGGCCACTCTTAAGTGCCTGATTACTCAGCGTGGCACCTCAAAGTAACGCGGCAAAATCTACTGGCGTGATTTGGCCCCGGCTAGGAAAAAGGCGCGGCCTCGTGATACCACTAGAGATTGGACGCCATCTTTGAGACCAACCTGCCGGGCATCGAGCGGCATGCCCGCGGCAAGGTTCGCGATGTTTACGCCGCCGGCGAATTTCTGGTGATCGTAGCCACCGACCGGCTGTCGGCGTTCGACTACGTTCTGCCCACGCCCATTCCGGACAAAGGAAAGGTGCTGACGCAGCTAACCCTGTTTTGGCTGGATCTCGTCCGCGATATCGTGCCTAACCATTTTGTGGCGGCGAACGTCGCGGATTATCCGGCGCAGTTTCAACCTTACCGGGAGCAACTGGAGGGACGGTCGATGCTGGTTCGCCGCGCCAAGATGATCGAGGTCGAATGCGTGGCGCGGGGCTATGTCTCGGGCTCGGGCTGGAAGGATTATAAGCGAGACGGGCGTATCTGCGGCATTCCGCTGCCGGCCGGCTTGCGCGAATCCGATAAGCTGCCCGAGCCGATCTTCACGCCGGCCACCAAGGCTCAGTCCGGTCACGATGAAAACATTTCTTTCGAAGCGGCGGCCAGTGTAATCGGCGACAAGCTCGCTGGGCGGCTGCGTGACGTAACCCTCCAGATCTATCGCCGCGCCGCCGAATACGCTGAAACCCGGGGCGTGATCATCGCCGACACGAAGTTCGAATTCGGTTTTATCGGCGAGCAGTTGACGCTGGCCGATGAGGTGCTTACGCCCGATTCTTCGCGCTTTTGGCCGCGTTCCAGCTACCAGCCGGGTGGCCCGCAGCCGTCCTTTGACAAGCAATTCGTGCGGGATTATCTGGAATCGATTCGCTGGAGCAAGCAGCCGCCCGCGCCCGCGCTTCCGCCCGATGTCATTCACCAGACCAGTGAGAAATACCGCGAGGCGTACCGTGTCCTGACTGGGAAGCCGTTATGAACTGGATCGACCTGCTTCTCATGCTGGTAATCGCCTTCTCGATCCTGTCGGGCCTGATGGCGGGTTTTGCGCGCGTGGGAGTCGGGTTCATCGCCACGATTCTGGGAATCTTCTTCGGCTTCTGGTGTTACGGAATTGTCGCGGCTTATTTCCTCGATTACGTCAGCTCTCGCGCCATTGCGAATCTGATCGGGTTCTTTCTGATCTTCATCGTGATTTCAGTGCTGGGCGCGATCGCAGGCCGGCTGCTAGCCAAGTTTTTCAAATGGGTCGGCCTCTCCTGGTTCGATCGGCTGTTGGGCGGCGCGTTCGGAGTGGTGCGTGGAGTAATTATCGCGGTCGCGTTGGTCACGGTCTTGATGGCCTTCGCTCCCTCGCCTCCTCCGCGCTCCGTCGTCGATTCGAAGCTGCTGCCATATCTGGCGGGCGCCTCGGACTTTTTCGCCGCCCTGACGCCCCACGAGATCAAGGATGCTTTTCGGGATGCAAAAGAAAAAGCTGAGAAGGCCTGGGCCGACCACGCCCGGCGCGAATCGGGAGGACTGCGGCGAGAATGAATCTGCTGATTTTCGATCTGGACGGCACGTTGATCGATTCCAAGATCGACTTGGTCCATTCAGTGAACGCCGCGCGCCGGCTGATGAAGCTGCCGCCGATTTCTGAAGAGCTGGTTTCGTCCTACGTCGGCAACGGCGCTCCCGTATTGATGCGGCGGGCCCTGGGACCGGAAGCGAGCGAGGCCGATGTACAACGCGCGCTCGAATATTTTCTCGGCTATTATCGCGAGCACATGCTCGACAATACGCGGCTGTACGCGGGCGTGCAAGAAGCGCTCGACCGTCTCCACCATGCCGGATCGCACATGGCCGTGCTCACCAACAAGCCGGTCCGGTTCAGCCGGGAGCTGGTAAATGGACTGGGATTGGGGCGGCACTTTTTTCAGGTCTACGGCGGCAATAGCTTCGAGCAGAAGAAACCGGATCCGATCGGCGTAGAGACGCTGCTGAGAGAAAGCGGCATCGCGCGGGAGCGTACCATCATGGTGGGTGATAGCGGCGTCGATATTCGGACCGCGCGGAACGCCAACATACGAGCCTGCGGTGTTACCTATGGATTTCAACCCGAGGGCTTCGCCGAGGACCCGCCCGACCTGATGATAGACGATATGAACGAGTTAGCCGACTACGTTTTGACTAAACTGGGCTAAGTCCTTGACTTTTTTGAAGGCCGCTCCAGTATCAATGGAGCGAGCAGCCATCTGCATTCCCGTGCGCAAGTCGGTCGCCCAACCCGCTGCCAGCAGAGCCGCGGCCGCATTTACCAGCACGATGTCGCGCCGTGGTCCACGCTCGCCCTGCAGCACCGCGATAGCGATCTCACGGTTCTGGGTACGGTCGCCGCCGCTCAAGTCCGCGGCATTGGCATGCGCGACGCCGAAGTCTGCCGGGCTCCAAGATAGCGGATTCACCTGGCGCCCCGTGACTTCGAATACGATGGTCGAGCCGGTGGTGGTCACCTCGTCGAGACCGTCCGAGCCATGCACTACAAACGCGCGCTCGGGCTCGAGGCCTGCCAAGGCCTCCGCCATCAATCCTGCTGCGTGAGCCGAGGGTGCGCCGATCAACTGCCGCGTCGCGCCGGCCGGGTTCGTTAGCGGTCCCAGCAGATTGAACACGGTTCGCATCTTCAGTTCCAGCCGGGCCGGCTGGGCATATTTCATGGCGGGGTGAAAAGCGGGCGCGAACAGGAACCCGATGCCGACCTCGCGAATCGCGCGTCCGGCCTGTTCAGGCGCAATCGCAACTTTGATGCCGAGCGCCTCCAGAACGTCGGCGCTGCCGCACTGGCTGGATAGCGACCGATTGCCGTGTTTGGCCACTCGCACGCCGGCGCCCGCGACGACGAACGCGGTGATGGTCGAGATATTGAAGGTAGATGGTCCATCGGCGGCGCCGGTGCCACAGGTGTCGAGCAACGGTTGGGAATCTACCGCCGCGTCGACGCGCGCCACTTTCTCGCGCATCGCTCGTGCGAAGCCCAGCAGCTCATCGGAGGTTTCGCCCTTGGTCCTCAGACCGACTAGAAAGGCCGCGATCTGCGCCGTGCTCGCTTCGCCGCTGAGCACGACCAACATGGCTTCACGCGCTTCTTCGGCCGAAAGATTTTCCCGGGCCGCGACCCGGTGCAGGTAGGGCAACAACATGGAGGGCTTTGCCCGTGAGTTTAGCACGCGCGTATACAGGCTTGACCTCGCCGTCATGCAATGTTATAAACAGTAACGCTACAATGTTTAACACTTACCACCGCAAGTCACCCACGCCGCTGGAGCAGTTCATCCTGGATTATGTGTGGGCGCATCCCAACTGCACGGCTGAGATGTGCCGTGAGGGGCTGGCCGGCCAGCGCAAGCTCAAGGATTCGACGATCCGCACCATTCTGCGGAAGCTGGAAGAAAAAGGCTACGTCAAACATAAAGTCGACGGCCGCACTTTCGTTTACCGGGCGGTGCACACCCAACGCAACGTTGCAGTGCAAGCGGCGCAGCAGCTTATCGATCGCTTCTGCGGCGGGTCCGTTGAGGAGCTGCTGGTGGGACTGGTTGACAACCAGTTGCTCGAGCCGAAGCAGTTGCAGCGGCTGGCGCAGAAGATTGCATCGCGTAAGGAGAAGGTATTATGACCACGCTACAGTTTCTGGCGGAGTGGGCGCTCCGCTCCTCGATCCTGATCCTGAGTGGCACGCTGCTGCTTTGGGCGCTACGGGTGAAAGATCCCTCGATCCGGTTGGCGGCGTGGACGGTGATGCTGGCCGGCTCCTTGGCGATTCCGGCGCTGAGCCTGACATTGCCAAAGGTGCCGTTGGTGGTGATGCGCACGACGGCGAGGCCGGTGGAACTGCTACCGGTGAGTAACGAAGCCGCGTTGCCGCGGACGCTTGCAACGCGAGGCCATGACCGCACCACGCCATTCGACTGGGCGCTTGGCGCGCTGATGATGTACGTCCTGGTCACCCTCGCGCTTCTGCTGCGCTTGTGCATAGGTCTGGCAATGGGCCTGCGCTTACTGCGCAGCAGCCGTGCGGCCGGTCAGAAAAGGGAAGGTATTGATATTCGCGAATCAGACCGTGTGGCATCGCCGGTAGCGCTGGGGATCGCGCGGCCGGCGATCGTGCTTCCATCCGATTGGCGGCAGTGGGGAAGCGCAAAGCTGGACGCTGTGCTGGCCCATGAGCGCTCGCACATCCGGCGCCATGATCCGGAAGTGCAACTGCTCTCGGCTATTCATCGGGCCTTGCTCTGGTACAGCCCGCTGAGCTGGTTCCTGCACCAGCGCATCGTGCGGGCGGCGGAGAAAGCGAGCGACGATGCGGCAGTGGCTGTAACCCGCGATCGGGCTTTGTACGCCGAAGTGCTCCTCGACTTCATGCAGCGAGGTGTGCGAAACGCCAACTGGCTTGGTTTACCGATGGCGCGCTATGGCCGGCCGGACGACCGCATCCATCGCATTCTGGATGGTACAGTCTTGTCGCGCGGAGTCACCCGATGGAGCGTGGCAGCAATCCTGGCATTAGGATCTCCACTGGCATTTGTAGTGGCGATGGGGCAGCCGCAGAGCGCGGCTCAGGCACAAGCTGCGCCCGGCGCACAAGCGCCCGTTCAGGCGACTATGCAGAAGACTCATGCCGCTCAGGTCACGGCGTCCCGGCAGCCCGCTTATCTGTATGGTTTGGGAAGCGTCACCGCTTATTCGGTTACCGTGAAGCCCAGGATCGACGGCCAGTTGATGTCTGTGAGTTTCAAGGAAGGGGAGATGGTTCACGAGGGCCAGGTGCTGGCGTTCATCGATCCTCGGCCGTATCAGATCCAACTCGCTCAGGCTGAGGGTCAGCTCGCTCAGGACCAGGGGTTTCCGGCAGTCAACCTGGAGGAGGGCAAAATAAAATCCGATCGAGCGGCCGTCGATAATGCGAAGCTCCAGCTGAGTTACGCGGAGATAAGAGCACCCATCACAGGCACGGCCGGTCTGCGTCTGGTCGACCCTGGCAATGTGGTTCATGCCGGTGAACCCAGCGGGATAGTTATAATTACGCAGCTCCAGCCCATCTGGGTTTTATTCGACGTCCCGGAGGACGCCGTACCTCGGGTGCGGGCGCGACTCAGGCAGGGAGCAAACGGAGCAAATTTGCCGGTTGAAGCGTGGAACCGCGATAACACGGTGAAGGTAGCAACCGGCCAACTGATCGCGGTCGACAATCAGATTGACTCGAAGACTGGCACTGTCAAACTCAAAGCGTTGTTCGGCAACAAGGACGGCGCACTGTTCCCGAACCAGTTCGTGAATGTGCGCTTGCTTTTGAAGACCCCATGAGGATTTATTGAGTGCTGGCGAACGTGTTGCAGGCGGATATCTGGCCGGAATTCAAGCCGGTCTGAAACCAGTGGTCGCGCTGCTGCGAAGTACCGTGAGTAAATGTTTCGGGGCTTACGCGACCCGTGGCCATTTTCTGCAGCCGGTCGTCACCCACGGCCGCCGCGGCCCGCAGTCCGGCCTGGATATCAGCGGTGTGGACAATATTTCGTTGCTCGGTGGAGTTGGCCCACACGCCGGCAAAGCAATCCGCTTGCAGTTCGACGCGCACAGATATCGGATTCGCCTCGGATGGATTACTCTGGCGCATCCGTTCCACTTTGCTTTCGATGCCAAGAATCTTCTGCACGTGATGCCCGATTTCGTGGGCGATCACGTAGGCTTGGGCGAATTCCCCGGGCGCGCCAAACTGGTTTTTCAGTTGATCGAAGAAGCCTAGGTCGAGGTAAACCTTTTCATCCTCGGGACAGTAGAACGGCCCCGTAGCGCTTTGAGCTTGCCCACACGGGGAGTCAAACGAGTCCCGGAAAAGCACCAGCTTGGCGTGCCGGTATTGTTTGCCGGCTTGGGCCGGGAGTAAATTCTGCCAGGTGGTTTGCACATCGTCGAGGACAAAGGACACGAATTGCACCTCGGTGTTCTGCGCGCCACCGGAGACCGGGCCCGAACTCACGGCCGGACGGTCTTGTACGGAGCCGCCCCCCAAAAATAGCGTGAAAAGATTGCGATGGAAGACTAAGCTGAGGATTCCAAGCAGGAGAATCCCCCCGATGCTGAAGTGAGGCAAACCAAAACCGGAGAAGCCGCCTCCACCCCCGCTCTCGTTCCGGCGATCTTCAACGTCGTTACTTACACCGCCCGGAGTCCAGTCCATGCCCGGACTGTTGCAATCCACGGCCCATTGTGGTTTAACGCACCATGTCAATTACACCATGGCTCATTAAAAGCTAACCTGGACTCTGTGAAGAAGGAAGAAGCCGCTGAGGTGCTTTCGGTCGATGGGCGCGAGGTCCGGGTGACTCATCCCGATAAACTGTATTTTTCGAAGGAGACGAAAGTTTCGAAATTGGACCTGGTCCGTTACTACTTGTCAATCGCGCCGGGCGCGCTGGCGGGAATAGTAGATCGTCCGATTGTGCTGAAGCGCTTCGTGAATGGCGCCGAGGGCGAGGCCTTTTATCAGAAGCGCGCTCCCACCGAGCGGCCTCCCTGGCTGAGAACAGTTACGCTGTCATTTCCGTCGGGACGCACTGCCGAGGAAGTGGTCGTGGACGATGCGGCTGGTCTGGCGTGGATCGTAAATCTGGGCTGCATTGAGCTGCATCCTCACCCGGTGCGCTCGGCCGATCTCGAACATCCGGACGAATTGCGCGTCGATCTCGACCCAGGCCCGGGGGTCGAATGGCCGGACGTGCGGCTGGTGGCGCTGGAGGTGAAGGCACTGCTCGAAGAGTTAGGACTGCGCGGCTGGCCTAAAACCAGTGGGTCACGTGGAATGCATGTCAACGTTCGTATCCAACCCCGCTGGACGTTCGGCGAAGTGCGGCGCGCGGCGGTGGCGCTATCTCGTGCCGTCGAGCGGCGAGTGCCGGCGCTGGCCAGTTCGAAATGGTGGAAGGAAGAGCGTCATGGCGTGTTCCTGGACTACAACCAGAACGCGAAGGATCGTACAACCTGCTCAGCTTATTCTGTGCGGCCTTTACCTGACGCTCGCGTCTCGACGCCGCTTACCTGGGATGAGGTTCCTGATTGCGAGCCTGCCGACTTCACCATCTTCACGGTGCCGAAGCGCTTCCAGCAAGTGGGCGATCCGCACGCAGGCATGAACGCCTCGCCGGGCTCGCTCGAACAATTATTGGAACTCGCCGCCAAAGACGAAGCCGCCGGTATGGCCGACGCGCCATGGCCGCCGCACTTTCGCAAGATGGAGGGCGAAGCGCCGCGAGTGGCGCCTTCTCGGACGAAATCGCCCGGTAAGGGGGCGCCTAAATCACCGCGGACGAAAATGCCGCTATTGGTAGTAGCGAATTCTCCGGACAAAGAGGCCGCGCTGGCGGGTCTGGAAAGATGGAAAAGTAAATATCCTGAGGCGGCCAAGCTTCTCGCGGTCGACGATGTGCTGGTGGATTCCATGCGGGGCAGGTCATCCACATGGACGCGCATTCGCGTGAATCTCCGGCATGTTCCTGAAGAGCTGCGGCCGCTGCAGGAGACACCCGACCCGGATGAGGATCCGACGCGCGAGTGGCGGGAACGGTGGGCGAAGCGGGCTTCGAAGAAGGAAGCGTAAGCTTTTTCATGGTCGAGATTCGGCGATTGACGGCAGTGGAGGGGCGTCAATACGTGGGCGCGCTTGCGGACGTTCTGCTGGACTGCGTGGAAGGAGGCGCGTCGGTGAGCTTCATGGCATCGCTTTCGAAAGCCGATGCCGAATCCTTTTTCGTAAAGGTTGTTGAAGGAGTTCAGCGAGGCGATCGGATACTGCTGGCCGCCTTTATTGATTCCACATTGGTGGGGACAGTCCAGATCCTTACTGCGATGCCGCCGAACCAGCCGCATCGAGCGGATGTCGCGAAATTACTGGTCGTACGATCGGCCCGCGGGCAAGGCGTCGGCGCCCGGCTCATGGAACATGCGGAAGAGGCCAGCCGCGGGGCGGGGAAGACTCTCCTGGTGCTGGATACCGCAAGTGGAGGCAGCGCCGAGAGATTGTACCAGCGGATGGGATGGACCAGGGCGGGAGTGATCCCGAAGTATGCAATGTACCCCGACGAAACGTGGTGCGACACGGTGATCTTTTGGAAACAGCTCTAAGATTTTGGCAGGCCGGAGGCCTGCCCCGCGCCGAAAATCTCAGATAGCTCGTGCGGCGGAACAACCTCGAGCTGAGCATAGGTGCAGTCGCTCGGCTTCTTGTCGGTGCGCCACCGCCGAAAATGGGCCATGTGCCGGAAGCGACCGCGCTGCATGTGCTCATAGGCGACTTCAACCACCAGCTCGGGCCGCAGCGGCTCCCAGGAAAGGTCTTTGCCTTGGCTCCAGCGGCTCTGGCCACCGGGCATGCGATGTCCGGCTTCAGCATCCGCGAGTTCGGAAGCGGCCCATTGGCTCCAGGGATGATTGGCCAGGGCGTCTTCGCGATAGGACGCGAGAAATTCCACAAGCTCACGGCGTTTTTCGGCTGTGAAGCTGGCACAGACTCCGACGTGTTGGAGCCCGCCCGAATCGTCGAAGAGCCCGAGCAACAGCGAGCCGACAGCGGTGCGCTCGCTTTTCGTATACCAGCGAAAGCCGGCGACCACACAGTCGCAATCGCGCTCGTGTTTGACTTTGAGCATGACGCGTTTGTTCGGCTCGTAGATCCCCGAAACCGGCTTGGCGATGACGCCGTCCAGGCCGGCTCCCTCAAAGCGGCGGAACCAATCGGACGCGACGCTCGATTCGCGAGTGGCCGGCGTCAGATGAATCGGGGGCTGGGCCGATGAGAGCAAGGCCTCGAGCTTTTGGCGCCGTTTTTCGAACGGCTCGCCGCGCCAATCGCGGTCGCCCTCCGAGAGCAGATCGAAGAACACCATGGAGGCGGGGATTTGTTTGGACAGGAGGTTCACTCGCGACGCGGCGGGATGAAGACGGAGCTGAAGAGAGTCGAAGTCGAGCCCGCCATCTTTGGCGATGACGATTTCGCCGTCGAGCACGCAACGTGGTGGCAACTGGAGACGCAAGGTATCTACCAGCTCGGGAAAGTAGCGGTTGAGCGGCTTTTCATCGCGGCTCTGGATCTCGATTTCGTCCCGATCGCGGAAGATCAAGGCGCGAAACCCGTCCCACTTCGGTTCGAAGATCCAGGATCCGGCGGCGGGTAATTCGTCAACACGTTTGGCGAGCATGGGCAGGACCGGAGGGTTCACTGGAAGATCCACGCCCCATCTTATACCGTATAATTAAAGCGTCGCCCTCAAGCCTGAGCGCCTCCGAAGTAAATCATGTTTGATAACTTATCCGATAAGCTGCAGAGGGTTTTCAAGAACCTGCGCGGCGAAGGCAAACTGACCCCTGAAAACATGGAGGCCGCGCTGCGCGAAATCCGGGTGGCGTTGCTCGAAGCCGATGTCCATTTCCGGGTGGTCAAACAGTTCATCGAGAACATCAAGCAAAAAGCGATGGGCGAAGAGGTGCTCACCGCGTTGTCGCCGACTCAGCATGTGGTCAAGATTGTCCGCGACGAGCTGATCAAGACCCTGGGCAGCCACCAATCCAAACTGCGAATGGCCAACGAGGCGCCTAGCGCGATCATGATTGTGGGGTTGCAGGGCTCCGGTAAAACTACGACGACCGGCAAACTGGCGCGGTGGCTTTCGAAGAACGGGCACAGTCCACTGATGGTGTCGGTGGACGTATATCGTCCGGCAGCCCGGCAGCAGTTGAGTGTTATCGCGCGGGATATAAAACTCCCCATCTACGAAGGCACGCCGGAAGAAACGAAACCGGCCGAGCTGGCGCGATCGGCCCGGCGCGATGCGACGCAAACCGGGCGCGATGTTCTGTTGGTGGACACGGCCGGACGCTTGCATATCGACGATCAACTGATGCAGGAACTGCAAGAGCTAAAAGAACAACTGTCGCCGGCTGAAATCCTGTTTGTAGCCGATGCGATGACCGGCCAGGATGCCGTGAAGTCGGCCGATGAGTTTCACAAGCGGCTCGGGATCACCGGGGTGATTCTCACCAAGATGGATGGCGACGCTCGCGGTGGCGCGGCGCTATCGATTCGGTCCATCACCAATCAGCCTCTCAAGTTCGTCGGCGTCGGAGAGAAATTCGACGCGCTGGAGCCCTTCTACCCGGAGCGCGTGGCACAGCGGATTCTCGGCATGGGCGATATGCTTTCGCTGATCGAAAAAGTGGAAGAGAACATCGACCAGAAGCAGGCCGAGGAGATGCAGCGGAAGCTGCTGGACGACGAGTTCACATTGGACGATTTCCGCAATCAGCTGCGCCAGATCCGCAAACTTGGGCCGCTGGAATCGATTCTGGGGATGATGCCGAACATTGGACCGATCAAGCAGCTCAAGGACGTCAAAGTGGACGAAGGGGAGCTGACGCGGGTGGTGGCCATTATCGATTCGATGACGCCCAAGGAGCGATCGAATCACATGATCATCAATGGGGCGCGGCGGCGGCGCATTGCCAAAGGCAGCGGGACTACGGTCCAGGAAGTCAACGCGCTGCTTAAACAGTACGCGCAGGCGCGCAAGATGATGAAGAGCCTTAGTGGCGGGGCGGGGATGCTGGGCAAGCGCCTCGGCAAATTCAAGCTGCCAATGTTACAGTAGAAGAGAATGCTAATGATTCGACTGGCGCGATTCGGCGCCAAAAAGAAGCCCACCTATCGCGTGGTTGTGATTGATAAAGAGCGCGCCCGTGACAGCCGCTCGGTGGAGGTGGTGGGTTTCTACAATCCCATCAGCCAGCCGCACGTGGTAAATCTGAAACACGACCGCATCGAGTATTGGATGAAGAACGGCGCGCAGCCGTCGGAAACGGTGACGCGGCTGCTGAAGAATAATCCAGCGCCGGTGCCAGTCCCAGCGTAGAGTCCAAGGAAGCCGACGGGGGCGGCTGCTGCGGTCCAGGGGGACCGCCCCACTAAAAAGGGACCGGCCCACTAAAAAGGGACCGACGCACAAAGGGACCGGCCCACTCAAATTCTATCGGGCTATGGAGAAGGCCCAGGTGAACGTCGCGCAAGCGGTGGCGAACACGAACGCCACGATTGCGAATTGGAACGAGGTGAGCCCCAGGACAGGCCGTGGAGATTTCACAGCGTAGGCCGGTGACTGCGGGGGGCGCTTTCGATGGAGGCGATTCAACTGAGTGAATGCCAACGCTAAGAAGACCAGATAGGTCCCTACCAGATAGGTTGTGAAGCCCGAGAGCACAGGATCCCGGACAATGGCCTGGTACAGGAACACGGCCGAGACGGTCATGATCAGGATAGCCGCGAAGAGGGCGTATTCGAGCAGGGTTTCCGCTCTTCGTCTTGGCGCGCTCGAGTCCATGTCCCTAGGGAATAATCGGTCGAACGCCTTGCACCCGACATAAGGTCAATTGCTGAGCGTTACCCAGGACGGCAGTTTACCCCCGAAGGTCTTCTCGATTGACGAGTACAACGCCAGCACGGCATTGCCGGAGCCCTGGAATGCATCCAGAAGCTTGGCGGGCTCGCCGGAGTTGGTGGATCGCACGCGTTCCAGCATGGTGTGCGCCTGCATGAACCACTCCACCGGACTCTGTTGCTGCAAGTTGGAGTTGCTGATGAAGTCCAGGTAGGCCTGAAGGGTTTTGTCACGCTGCGCTCCGGGCGGAATCAGCTCGACCAAGGCCGCGAACACCACGCACTTCTGATGATAGAAATCAGCTTCGGACTTTTCCTGGCTCGGGGACCAATCGGCCAGCTCACTGAGAAAATCCGTGAGCTGCTGCTGCCACTCGCGCGTGGAACGGTCGGCATCGGAAAGCGGCTTGCCGTCGGAACCAAAGCGCAGCTTATTGGCGTCCTGGAGCAGCCGCTGGGCTTCGGCCGACTGCCAATAGCGTTCAATCTTTGGTGTAGTGGCGGCCTTCGGCGGCTGCGCGTCGCCATTGACCAGCACCGAAGAGCCCACGTCATCCTTGCAAACTCCACTCTTCTGCCGGTACTTGTCGAAGGAGCCTTGCATTTCCAGGGTCACGAGCTGGCTGAGATCGCCGAGCGAAGCCGAGAAAGAACGGCGGTCGTCGGTCTGGACGCCTTCGAGCAGCCCGTTGAATCGATTCCAGAGAATCTCGCGCTGGGCGGGCGTGACGTTGGCAGCTTGGATCACTCGCGCGAGCGGCGCCAACTGCGCCGGAGATGTCGCCTGCCCCAGAGAATCGAGCAGAAAATTGACGTGTTCTTCCTTGTCCCGCTCTTTCACGGTAAAGGCGGAGTTTGCCACCGCGCCCAAGGTCTGATAGAAATCCGAAACATCGTAGAAGAGGGCGTCATCGCAAGTGAGCGGCGTGAGCGTGGGTCTGGGAATGTTCTGAAACAGCTCACGTGCTTTGGCGGGGTCCAGCGTCAAAAGATCACGGACGGCGCGGCTTTCCAGGGAAAGAGCGTCCAGCTTCAGATCGTATGCGTTGCTGAGATTTCCGGAGCGAGTATCCGTGATGCTGCCGGGCACTCCGCGCATACGGACGGGAAATTTGGCACTGCCGGCCAGTTGGAAGGCTTGCTCCGCCAGATCGAGCCGGGCGTTGCGATCGGGGATTTTACCGGACTCCACTACACGCAGCAGGGCCTCGGCGGCGAACTCGGGTGGGGCGGAATGGGCCAGCTCGACGATGGATTGATAAGGCTCCGGCAGTTTCGGCGCTTGAGCGGAAAGCGCGGAAGCCAGCAATAGTAGAAAATATCGCCACATATTCAGAAGTTCACGATCGATGAAAAGGAAACGGCTTCCAGGCTGGCGCCGCCCACCAGCGCGCCGTCGATTTCAGGCTGCGCCATGAGGCCTCGAATATTATCGGGCTTGACGCTGCCCCCGTAAAGAATCCTGCACGCGGCGGCTGCGTCAGGTCCGAACTTCTTGCGGACTTGATCGCGGATACAGCGATGCGCGTCGGCGGCCATTTCAGGCGTGGCTACTTTGCCGGTGCCGATCGCCCATACCGGCTCGTAAGCGATGACGATTTTCGCGAACTGCTCGGGTGTAAGTTTGTCCAATCCGCCTAAACATTGTGTTTCGAGAACCTGATTGGTTTTGGAGGACTCGCGCTCGTGGAGTTTTTCTCCGACGCAGTAAATTGGAGTCAAGCCGCTTTCGAGCGCGGCGAAGATCTTCTTGTTGGCTGATTCGTCCGTTTCACCAAAGTACTGGCGGCGCTCGCTGTGGGCGACGATTACCCATTTGCAACCGGCAGCTTTCAACATATTCGGTGAGATTTCGCCGGTATACGCTCCTTCTTTCGCCCAGAACAGGTTTTGTCCGCCGATCTGGATATGGGTGCCGTGACAGGCGTCAATGGCCGCCCGAAGGTCGACGAACGGCGGGCAGATCACGATTTCACAATGGGTCGAATTCGCGACCAGCGGTTTGAACTTTTCGAAGAACGCGCCGGTTTCAGCCGGCGTCTTGTACATCTTCCAATTGCCGGCCATGATGGGGCGTCGCATACTTTAGTTGATCGATCCGAGAAAACTTGTTCCTTGGGAGATGTGAGTGCCGAAGTTTTGGGCCACAGTCTGGCCTATGTCGGACAGCGTGGATCGCAGGCCGAGATTCGATCCCTCGGGCTTCCGAGGGCGGTAGGCGAGGAGGGGAACGTACTCGCGGCTATGGTCGGTGGAGGGCGTGGTCGGGTCGCAGCCATGGTCGGCCGTCAGGATCAGGAGATCGTCAGGCGATAGCTTGGTGTAGAGAGACGGGAGCCAGGCGTCGAATTCTTCCAATGCCCGGGCGTAGCCTTCGACGTCATTGCGGTGGCCGAAGAGCTGATCAAAATCGACCAGGTTGACGAAGAGCAGACCATGGTTGAACTCGTCCAATGCTTCGAGAGTCTTGGCCATGCCGTCGGCGTTGTTCTTGGTCTTCTCGTGTTCCTGAATGCCGCGGCCTAAGAATACGTCGAAGATTTTACCCACGCTGAAGACGGGAACATTCTTCGCCTCGAGTTGATCGAGCAGCATTCCTTTGGGAGGAGGAACCGCGAAATCCTTGCGGTTGGGCGTACGCGTGAAAGAGCCAGGCTTTCCAATGAATGGGCGAGCGATGACGCGCCCGACTTCGTAAGGCCCGCGCAGAATGTCGCGCGCGGTTTCGCAAATCTTATAAAGTTCCCACAGCGGGATCACTTCTTCGTGCGCGGCCACCTGGAACACGCTGTCGGCGGAGGTATAGACGATCGGCTTGCCGGTGCGCATGTGCTCTTCGCCGAGTTCTTTGATGATCTCGGTTCCCGAGGCGGCGTGGTTGCCGAGCGTGCCGCGGCCGATCCTTTGCTCGAACTCCTGCATGATCTCGGGCGGGAAGCCGCCAGGAAAAAGTGGAAGGGGCTTGGTCAGATGAATTCCGGCCATTTCCCAATGGCCGGTGGTAGTGTCCTTCCCCGGCGATGCGAGGGCGCAGCGTCCGAAAGCGGCAGTTGGGTGAGCGGCGGGTGAGACGTGTTCCAAGGGTTTGATATTGCCGAGGCCGAGTCTTTCGAGATTGGGAAGACGCAGGGTTCGTTTGCGGGCGATGTTGCCGAGCGTATCGCTGCCGGAGTCGCCATAGGCCGCCGCATCGGGCATTTCGCCGATGCCGACGCTGTCTAAGACGATCCAGGTGACGCGGCGGAAATTCCCGTCCGCGGTCATTGACTAATGGCTCCCTTGACCGGGGGGCGGCTCGGGCGTCCCAGGGCTTCGTCAATGCGGTCGGATAGCATGTCGACGAAGCGGTCGGGAAGATAGCCGATCATGCGGCTGACTACCTCGCCGTGTTTGCCGAAGATGATGGTGGTGGGAATGGAAGAGACTTGCAGCAGGATTTGCAGGCCGTCGTCGAAATATACTTTCTGCGCCCACTTCTGCGATTCCAGAAAGGGCTTCACCAGGCTGTGGTCTTCGTCGGTGTCGATGGAAAGAAAGACCACGTCGCCGGAATCTTTGTATCGCTTTTTCACCTCTTCGTAGAGTGGATGCTGTCCGCGGCATGGGCCGCACCAGGTGGCCCAGAAATCCAGCACGATGACTTTGCCGAGCAGGGAAGAAAGAGGCAGCTTGTCGCCTTCCAGTCCGGAAACGGTGTAGGCCATCGGATCTTTGGCCTGTGCATTGGGATCGTATTGCCGAAGTTCGGCGCGCCGGTCGGCCAACTGGCCGGACGTTTCGTCGTAAGCTTTGAGGATGACATCGCCGAGGCCGACCTCCGAGCCCGTCAGCTTGCGATATAGCTCGGCCATCCGCGCGCGATCTTTGACGCCATCTGCGTTGGCGGATTGCAGCGCGCTGATGGTAAACGCGTCGGCCAGATATTGGAGAGCTTGCTGGTCCTGGCCGGCGGCGGCGAGCCAGCGAGCGGCCTCGTGCGCGGCCTCGACACTGGGAAAGACTTTGTAGCTTGATTCGGCGACTTGGATGGCGTCCTGGTTATGGCTCAGCAAACCCTGAGCCCGCGCTTGTAGCAGCAGCGCGCGCGCCCGGGCACGATCAAACTCGTCCTTGCGTTTGGCTTCGTCACGTCCGGCGCCAGGAACGAACTTGTCGTTTTTGTAGGTGGCCTGGACAATTTCTTCGCAGTGACGGGCGTGAGCCAAGGCGCGTTCGGCGCTAGCCTGGTCGCCAGCGTGTAGCTCGGCGGTGGCCACGTGCTCGAGCACCTGGAGATTGTCGGGCTCGCGCGTGAGGACACTCTCGCCGAATTGAATAATCCGCCGGTCGTCATTCAGATCGATGGCCGTCTTGATCAGCGCGCGTTCCAGCTCGGCTCTTCGAGGTGAATTCGGAAAACGCTTCAGGTGGTTTTCGATTGCTCGAACGAAATCCACGGGGCTGTTTCCGGCTTCACTGATGGCGGTTTGCAAACTCTCCTCTTCCGCCTTAGAGAGGTTTTGTTGGGCGTACAAAGAAATCGCGGCTAAGGCGAGGACCAGCTCCAAGCGTTTCATGGCTGCGTTTTCTCCGGGGGCAACGGTTTGCGAATAGACTCGGCCAGCTCGGCGGCCCGCTCGCGCGCAATATGCAGAAAGCTTTCGTTCTTGGCGACGCGATCGAGCAGGGGCAGGAATTGTTCGGGCGCCACCAGACGCTTATGCTCATAGGTGATTTGCAATTGCAGCAGGACGTCGTTGACGCCCAGCTTGTCGTAATGCACCGTCCGATCGAGCTCGATGAAGTGCCGCTCGGTTTCGGTGATGCGCTCGAACCAATCGAGCAGCGCCTGAGCGGAAGTATCCTGCGAGTAATTGAATTGGACCTCGTGCTTATCGGCGCCGTCCTCGAAACGAAAGGTCTTGGCGCCCATGTTGGCGACTTTCAAGCCGGATTCGACGGGGTGTTGAAAGTGATCGAGTTTCTTGGCCAGGCCGAAAATCTCTTGAGTCTCGGCGGTGGCGAGCTGAAGCTTGATCGGATTGTCGTCGTCCTTGGCTTCCTGGTAGGTTGCTTGCCCGTCCGGCTGAAGCGTGATGGCAACGTATTCCGGGGTGCTGCCTTTGAAAAACTTCGAATAGAAGAGCCGAGGTTCGGCGAGGGCTATGGCGGCCGAAAGCAAGAGCAACGTGGCGATGCGTTGTTTCATTGCGCGGCTTTCAAGCGTAGCTCGGCCGATGCGTGGGTGGCATGGCAGATGGCGACCGCGATGGCGTCGCAGGCGTCCTCCGATTCGATCTCGTCACGGAGGCCAAGCAGGGAATGCACCATCATCTTGACCTGCTGTTTCTCGGCGCGTCCGTAACCGACCACGCTGGTCTTGATCTCGAGCGGAGAGTACTCGCCCACCGGCAAGCCGGCCTCCGCCATGGTCAGAAGCACCACGCCGCGGGCGTGCGACAGTTTGAGCGCGGTCTTGACATTCTGGGCGTAGAACACCTCTTCGACCGCGGCGGAATCGGGTGTGTGGGAGCTGATCACCTGCCGCAGCCCGAGCGCAATGGTCAACAGGCGGATCTCGAGAGGTTCTTTGGGGAGAGTCCGGATGCAGCCTGCGACGATCATGCGATGGGAGCGGCCGTCGCTATCGATCAGACCGTAGCCGGTGTTTTGGGTGCCACAGTCGATGCCCAGAATCCGCATGGCTGTTTAAGCCAATGCCTCCAGTTCCTTTTCGTCGACGTCGAAGTTGGAGTAGACATTCTGGACATCGTCGTGCTCCTCCAGGGCGTCGCTCAGCCGCATCATGCCTTGGGCGGTCTTACCGTCCAGCTTGAGCAGGTTCTTGGGAACCATGGCGACTTCGGCGGACACGGTCGCGATTCCAGCATTCTGAATGGCCTGCAGAACGGCGTCGTGCGCTTCAGGACGGGAAAGCACTTCCCAACTGTCGCCATCGTCGCGTAGGTCGTCGGCGCCGGCATCGAGCGCGATGGTCATGAGCTGGTCTTCGCCGGCCTTGTCCTTTTCGATGAGGATTTGGCCCTTGCGCTCGAACATCCAGGAAACACTGCCGAGCTCGCCGAGGTTGCCGCCGTTCTTGGTGAAGACGTGGCGGATCTCGCTGACGGTGCGATTCCGATTGTCGGTGGCGACTTTGACGAGGACAGCCGCGCCGCCGGGTCCATAGCCTTCGAACACGATTTCGTCGATCTGGCCGCCTTCGAGTTCGCCGGTACCTCGCATGATCGCGCGCTTGATGTTTTCGGCGGGCATACTCACCGCTTTAGCGGCAGTGATGGCGGTGCGGAGCCGGGGATTCATGTCCGGATCGCCGCCCTGCCGGGCAGCAATCATTATTTCCTTGATGATGCGGGTGAACGCTTTCCCGCGTTTGGCGTCGAGGGCGGCTTTTTTGTGCTTGATGGTCGCCCATTTTGAATGTCCTGACATTGTGAAACCTCTAAGTCGGGGAGAGCCTGACACCGTTAGGATATCACTAGGGGCAGGGGCTCCGACGGGTGACTGGATCGATATGCGAAATTGGTATTTGAGTGCATGTCCGCGGGCGTACGAGGCACGCAGGTTCTGCTGGCTCCCGGCGACTACGTTCGCGCCGTGAAACCTAAAGTAGCGGCGATTGGTCGCGAGAAGTGACATCGTTGTTGCTTATGCGTGAGGCAGTTCACGGTTGCGCCGTTCGGAAACTTTTCCTTGACGCGAACGATAGTTTGGGGGTATAAAGTCTCTTTCCCCTAAATGACGATCACGCTTGATTTTGTGCTGATTAATTTTTGAGCGTACGGAAGGGATTTCCGAAAAATGTCTGCTGCGCAAGCCGTGCTGATCGAAACCGCCCCGTATTTGGAAACGATGACATCCGGTTCGTCTTCAGACGAACTGGCTCGCGATCTGATTCACGATCTGCGCCAGCCGTTGAGTTCCATCGAGGCCATCGCTTACTACCTGGAAATGACCTTGCCGCCGGAGTTGATTCAGGCGCGATTATATATGCGGCGACTTCAGCAGTTGGTGGACCAAACCAGCTCGGTTCTGGAAGACGCAGCAGCCGGTGTTCGAAAAGAAATCGCCGGCGCCGCTTAGTCTCAACTGCCTTTCATTTCGCGTAATTGCTTTTCGAGATTGGCAACTTCCTGGCGGAGCTCCGGCAAGCGCGCCAGGTTAGCCAGTTGCTCCAGATGCTGCTTTAGCGGGCGCGCCGGCGTTCCCCAAACGACCTGCCCTTTGCGGACGATCTTGGAAGTGAGAATGCCGCACCCGGAGCCAAGTACGGCGCCCGATTCAATGCGCGCCTTGTCGCCGATGCCGACCTGGCCGCCGATGATGGCGTAATCTTCCACCACCACTCCGCCGGAGAGCCCGGTCTGAGCGGCAATCAGCACGTGACGTCCGATGCGACAGTTGTGCGCGATGTGGACCATGTTGTCGAGCTTGGCGCCATCGCCGATTTCGGTCACGCCCAGGGCGGCGCGGTCGACGCAAGAGTTCGCGCCGATCTCCACGTCGTTGCCGATCTCGACGCGTCCAATCTGTGGGAATTTTTCGTAATGGCCGCCTTGCTTGACGAAGCCGAAGCCGTCGGCGCCCAACACCGCGCCGGAGTGAAGCACGGCGCGATCGCCGATGGTCACGCCGTTGTAGATGGTGACATTGGAATGCAGTTTGCAATCGGCTCCAATGTTCACGCCGTCGCCGATGGCGCAGCCGGGGCCGATGCTGGACCTTTCGCCGATCCGGGTTTCAGCGCCGATGGCCGCATGCGGTCCGATTGCGGCCGACTTCGCGATGTTGGCACTTTCGGCGATCACTGCTGTTGCATGTACGCCGGGCTTAACGGCTGGCGGTGGATAGAGAAGCTGGATGACGCGGGCGCATGCGGCTCGAGGGTCGGCGACACGGATGAGCGTTCTGCCCTTGGGAAAATCGGGTGTCACGAGCAGGCAGCCAGCGCTGGAGAGGTGCGCGCCAACGGCGGCTTTGCGGTTTCCGACGAATGCGATTTCCCGCGGTCCAGCCGATTCGAGCGGGGCCACACCGCCGATCTCGAGATTGCCGTCGCCTTCCCAGGCCGCTTTCAATTCGCCCGCAATTTCGGTGACTCGCAATCTCGGCCTCCCGCCATCCCTGTATCATACAAACTTATGCCGGTTGATCCTTCCGCCACTGTGGCGCCCACGGCGCGCGTGCATCCAGGCGCGCAAGTTGGACCGCAAGCGATGATCGGCGAGTACGCGATCGTCGAGGAAGATGTCGTTATTGGCGCGCACTGCCGACTGGAGCCGTACGTTTATGTGAAGCGCTGGACGACGCTGGGCGAGCGCAACGAGATCTCGGCGGGAACGGTGCTTGGTACCGATCCGCTCGATAAGAATTTCACCGGAGAGCGCAGCTATCTACGCATCGGCGACGGCAACATCATCCGCGAGCATTACACGATTTCGCGCGGCACCCAGCCCGAAAGCGTTACCGAAATCGGAGATGGGAACTACGTCATGACGTCTGGCCACATCGCGCATAATTGCAAGATCGGCAACAATTGCGTGATCGCCAGTTGCGCGCTGGTGGCCGGGCACGTGGAAGTGGAGGATCAGGCGTTCATCTCCGGCGGGGTAGTGATTCATCAGTTTTCCAAGATCGGCAAGCTCGCCATGATCGGCGGCAATTCGCGGGTGAATAGCGACGTCCCGCCGTTCTTCCTCTACTCGGACTTCAACGTCTCCGCCAAAGGGCTGAACCTGGTAGGGCTGCGGCGAGCGGGCTTTCAGAGGAAGGAGATCGATGCTTTGAAGACGGCTTACCGGATTCTTTATCGGTCGGGACTGAAACTCGAGGAGTCGTTGGTGCGAATTGAGGGCGAGTTGCATACGGAGCACACCCGGCATCTGGTGAATTTTATCCGCCGAAGCAAGCGTGGGATCTGCAGAGAGTGATAATCTCACAGGCTGGCGCACGCAATGCAAACTGACCTGCCGCGCAAACTCGGCTTGCTCGATTCCCTGGCGATTGTGGTGGGGATCGTAATCGGCGGCGGGATTTTTCTGGTGCCGAACCTGGTGGCGCGTAATCTCGGCTCGGAACCATCGATCCTGGGCGTTTGGATGTTCGCGGGAGTTGCATCTTTCTTCGGAGCGCTGGCGTGCGCGGAACTTGGCGCCGCGTTGCCGGCCACCGGCGGACAGTACGTTTATTTGCGGGAAGCCTACGGACCGCTGGGAGGATTTCTCTACGGCTGGACGATGTTCGTCGTCGCTCGTACCGCGCAAGTGTCGTGGATGGCCGTCACATTTTCGCTGTACGTCTCGTACTTCGTTCCATTGACTCCGATGGCGTCGAAGCTATTAGGCATTGTGGCCATTGTGGTCCTCGCAACAATCAACTATCGCGGCGTTTCGGGTGGCGCGCTGGTTCAGAAGGGCTTCACATTTGCGAAAGTCTTAGGGCTGCTGATTATCATTGGCGGGGCGTTTTTGTTTCGTGGGAACGCCGGCGCTGCATCGGCCGCGGCCATGCCCCCGTTTTCGATGAGCCATTTCGGTGTCGCGCTGATCGCTTGTATGTTGGCGTATGACGGCTGGGTCCAGGTCACTTTTGTAGCGGGAGAGATTCGCGATCCGAAACGGAATATACTGCGAGCGCTGGCGCTGGGTGTCGGCATCTGTATCGCGATTTATATGCTGGCGAACCTGGCTTACCTGCATGTCATGTCGATCCCGGAGATTGCAGCCAGCGATCATGTGGGCGCCTCGGCGGCGGAACGGATTTTGGGACCGGCGGGCGGGACACTGGTGGCGGTGATCATTCTGCTGTCCATTGTCGGGACCATCAACGGCTGCTTTTTGACAAGTCCTCGGATCTATTTCGCGCAGGCGCGCGATGGCCTGTTTTTCTCGAAATTCGCGGAGGTTCATCCACGTTTTTCGACGCCGGCATTTTCGATCGTGGCGCAAGCCATCTGGGCTGTAATTCTGCTATTGAGCGGGACTTATGAAACGCTGCTGGATTACGCGATGTTTGCGCTGTGGATTTCTTACGCGCTCATGGTTGCGGGCATGATGGTGCTGCGCCGCAGGCAGCCGCGGTTGGAACGGCCATATCGGATGTGGGGGTATCCCGTGACGCCGCTGCTGTTTCTTGCGGTGGCGGTCTGGTTTTTGGGAAATACGTTGATCGAAAAGCCTGGACCGTCAGTGGCTGGGCTGCTGTTGATCGCGACGGGGGTGCCGGTTTATTTCGTGTGGCGCAAATCGGGGCAGCGGATTGCTGAACCGAACTTGGTTAAGGAGAGGTCAGGCGGGAGATGATCAGTCCCACCTGACCCTTACGCCTCGGAGGAGGGGCGTAATTTGGTAACGACTGAATAGTGGGGGTTGGGAGGGGTTATTCTCTGATGAATCTTGCGCAGGCCGGGGCCTGCGCCACTATGAAAGACGGCTGGCGCCTTCCGCGGCCTGCACCGGGTAAAAGACCGGCTGGATGCCGAACTTGGCACGATAGGTATCGCCAAGAGCTGCCGTAAAATGCTCCAGGGCTGCTGGATCGACCAGGTTCACGGTGCAGCCACCGAAGCCGCCGCCGATCATGCGCGCGCCGAAGGTGCCAGGCATGGCGAGAGCTGTGTCTACCAAGAAATCCAGTTCTCCGCAGCTTACTTCGTAATCGTGTTGCAAGCTTCGGTGAGACGCCACCAGCAAGCGCCCCATGTCGGTCAGGTCGCCACGTTGGCTCGCGGCTACGAAATCGATAACGCGCTGGTTCTCAGTGATGACGTGTCGCGCACGCCGGCGGATTACGGGATTGCGAATCAAATCGAGGGAATCCGGTGTCGCGTCGCGCAATGTCCCGATTGCGCCCGCTGCCTCGGCGCATTCCGCTACCCGCTGCCGGTAGGACGATCGGGCCAACTCATGCTTGACCATCGAATTTACGGCGACGATCGCCGCGCCGGACGGCAGCTCTACGGGCTGGCTGGCGAGGCTTCGGCAGTCGATCAATATCGCCGCGTTCTGGCGGCCGAAGACCGAAATATATTGATCCATGATCCCCGACGGCAATCCGAGAAAGTCATTATCGGCGCGGCGGCATAATTTTGCGAGTTCGAGACTCGGCAGATCGCCACTCCATCCCAAAGCCAGCGCGGTCGCGACCTCCAGCGCCGCAGACGAGCTCAAGCCTGAGCCGATGGGGACCGTGCTATGGATCAGCAGATCGCGGCCGCGGCTAAGCTGCAATTGCCGGGCGACGCCGACCACGTAATCGGTCCAATCTCCGGACGGGCGCAACTGTCCGAGCTGGTCGATCGGCCACTGGCGGGCTTGCTTCAAGTTCTCCGAATAGACGCGCAGGAGTCCATCGCGATTGGGCGCCGAGGCCGCGTAGCAGGCCAGATCGATGGCCATGGGAAGAACCAGGCCGCCATTGTAGTCGGTATGTTCGCCAATCAGATTGACCCGGCCCGGGGCGCGCGCGACATCCGGCGTGCTGCGAAACCGATTTTCGAAAGCTTCGATTACGAGCTGCGCCGGGCTAGCCACAGCATCACGCCTCCGAAGACGAGCATCGAAATGCCGCAGTACAGGTTCACATTCGCAAATTCGAGCGGCGCGCGATACGCGGCCGCCAGCCCGGTAATCCCCACCACCAGCCCGACCAGGGTGAAGAAAATTCCAATTGGGATGCGGAGATCGGACATATCACCAGAAGATCAGGTTCAACGCAATCAGCGCTACGATCACGATGATCGCGAGAGGCGCAGGGCGTTTGTACCAGGGCAAATGGGCGTCGTGCGGAATGTCGGTCAGCCCGTAGACCAGATTGTGCAGCTCGGAGGCGGGCTTGGGCTGGGACGCGAGACTCACCAAAATCGTAACCAGGAAGCAGGCCGACCAGGCGAAGATTGCGATCCAGAAGTTCTGCGCCATGGTGGATGGAAACGTATGCAGCACGCTCCCGAGCCATCCACCCTTGTTCTCGGCCAAGGTCAAGCCGTGCGTCGCGGCAGCCGCAGCCGTTCCCGCCAGCAATCCGCTGAATGCCCCGTGCCCGGTGGCGCGCACCCAGAACATACCCAGCAGGAATGTTGCAAAGAGCGGAGCATTGACGAAACCGAAGACGAGCTGCAAAAAATCCATGATGTTGTTGAAGTGCGATGCCAGATAGGCTGTGCCGATAGATAGTCCCACGCCGACCACCGTCGTCACGCGGCCCACCCAGAGGTAATGGGAATCGGGCGCGTGCCGGTTGATGTGACCTTGATAGAGATCGTACGTCCACACGGTGTTGAAGGCCGTGACGTTGCCTGCCATGCCGGACATGAACGAAGCCATCAGCGCCGTGAGGCCGACGCCCAACATGCCGGAAGGATAGAACTGAGCCATCAACGTGGTCAGCGTCTGGTCGTAGTCCAATCCGCCGCCGGCCTTGGCAGGAATCGAATAACCGAGCGCCATGTGGGAAAGCGCCAGCGCGGCGATTCCGGGCACGA
>Ga0210401_10000768_pt1 | contig 38804 bp, 67 predicted proteins | sample IncBWH32MmetaG_FD_150866 | JGI IMG/M metagenome (GOLD analysis project Ga0210401, IMG submission 150866) | Forest soil microbial communities from Barre Woods Harvard Forest LTER site, Petersham, Massachusetts, United States - Inc-BW-H-32-M | ecosystem: Environmental > Terrestrial > Soil >... | reverse complement strand
TTGGGAAGAATCATTAATGAGATTAAGGCCATATTAAAGCATTTCTGAATTATTCTTTTCAATCCTGGACTGTTTGCGCCTATGCAAAATCGTTTTGAATTCCTTCCCTTTCTGCTTCAGCTCTTTCATAAGCTTTTCAAAACCTTCCATATTCGTGACAGTGCAATGAACAGAAAGCTCATTCGGAATGTCAGAGAAAAAAGCAGGGCGTGAAATAGTAATTAACGGAGCGGGGTCTGCCTGGATATTTGTAAGGTCCTTTAAGAATCTCTTCCCGGACAGATCCTGAGATTTATTAACGAAGCTTTTGTTCTTTCTGCTCTTAGGGTTTTCTATAAAAGCCTCCAGACCTAAAGTTGTTAGGATCTTCCTGGACTTGTCATCGTTAACAATAAATTTTAGTGATTCAGGCATTTTGATAGCGTTTAAGTGTGATAGATATTAACAGGATCGGGGCAAAGAAAGAATTAAAATCGTATTCCGGCAAGCTTCCTGCTCTAAAAAAATTAACAGGAATTTTCAATGAATGTTTAATGTGCTGATTAAAAGCGTGTTAAGTAGGCTTAAAAGTTTTAAACAATGAAAATAATTTGTTTTTGAACAATCGTCGATATTATGCATAAATATTATTATTACAACTTATTGAATTCATCTTCTAATTCAGTAATCCTTTTTTGAATATGTGCTTTTACTTTCTCTATGTCGTTTCCGTGAAACTCAAGCATTTTTCTGATAGCCGTTTCCATCGGGAGATCCAAATCAGGGAATTCTTCAACTGGAATATCTGCATATCTCAATAATATCTTCAGATCTGATATTATTTCATCTAGAGATTGAGCTTTTATAATTTGTCGGTTGTCATTTAAATTTTGTTTTTGAAAGTTTTTCCTTCTCTTTATTGAACTGCTCAATTTTCTTCCTCTCCATTTTCAGAAGATTCCGCTCAGCGAAGGTCAATTTTTTCCCCATCGCTTCTTTTTTTAGTAGTCTTTCGAATGCTGATTGCTGCATGATGTTAGTTTTTGATTGTTTGAACAAATGTAGAAAATAATTAAGCCCTGAATATTTCTTTTATCATCCATTCTCCTTCATAGTCTATATGACTCGTTAAATATGTAATCAGAAAACACACATCGGGCCAAGTTAACGTTATCATGCAGATCTCTTCGAAAGGTTTTGCGTTTTCATCCTCAAGCCATTCATTGACGGCTTGTATGATTTTATTTTGTCTCATCGCTGGAGTCATTTTGTAATGGATTGAAGGGTTCAAAAAAGAAAATACAATCAATATATTGGGATGGAGAAGTTAATTCTGTTCCGAATAAAAGTCCGTCACCTAAAACAATGCTCGTATATCCATGCATTGAGAATGTTCCGGTATGATGATTGCATGAACAGAAAGAGATCTTGCCTTTCAAATCATTTTCAACTATGAATACAAGTCCCGGCTTTGAATTATAAAAGAGGTAACTATATATGAGATTATACCTTTTGAGTTCGTAAAAAGGGCAGTGCAGTCGTAGTTCTGCACCGTTATCCCCTCCTGTAATAAAATTTCGTATATGATTCTGGGCAAAAGTCGGGCATTTCATAAAAAGTGCTTTCTATTTTCAATTCGTAAATTTGATTTTTAGAAAGTAATGTAGGGAATGAACCAAACATTATATAAATGCCGCCAGTGTTCCCTTGAAAAATTGTTGCCTTTTTTTTCATTGTTTTCTTTTTTTGAAGAGGAGGGGTGTCGACTCTCACCCCCTTTTTCTATCCCCCATATAACGCTTGCATGCACATCGTGTAAGTATAAACTCGTATATAGTTACCTAAAAGATAATTTTAGCAAATGATCCAGGAATCACTTTTTTGATTTCGGACCAGCGAGGAAGAGCATCAATAGCTTCCTGAGTGAAAGCCATTATTTGTTCTTTGGTTGGTCGGGCCAGTTTTGGCCCTGGTAAGGGAGTTTTCATTTTGCAAGGGGTTTAAGTTATAATGAACTATACAAATGGTATGCCAAAGTAAAAAAGCTCTCCCTTAGCAGGGAGAGCCTAATTCGTGCGTGAATCACTCGCTTTGCACCCCTTGCAAGGGCGGGAAGGTCTTAACATTTTCAGAGCTGCAAGATACTCCATTATTTTTATCTGCTGGAATCAGATAAGGGTTCCGATTAATAAAATCGAAACATTGTGTAATATTCTCATGAAATATTCCGGCAAAATAATCAGACTGATGATCATCCTCATCACCGATTCTTTTTGTATAGAAACAAATTGCTTCAGCCGTTTCACTCATTCTTCCATTCGGATGAAATGAAATCTCATAGCCTTTGTAAAAAAGAAAGTGCGTGAAATTAGTATTCACTTTGATTTTTTCTCCGGAGAGCTTCTCCGCTTTCTTGATAACGTTTTTTAAAGTAGCCATTTTGCAAGGGGTTTAAAATTTGGGCTTTGTTGCCTGATCAGAACAATACAAAGCTTATGCCAAACTCATGAAATCCCGGAAATGCTGAAGATTTTTGTTTTGGCATGAGCTTTGTATATCCGGATCTGTCTTAAACCCCTTGCAAAATGAAAACTCACTGTACCTGTTGCGGAGATAAGCTGTCTCAAAACGAAATTAAAGCGATCCTGGAAGCTTTGGAATGGTCTGAACCATTCCCGGAGCTTTTTTATTGTACAAATTGCTCTGATGATCTCCAAAAGATAAGCCAGGAAGATGAATTTCCTGATTTTTCTGATGCAGATCCCGGACTTTAGCCGATTTAATCCCCGAAAATTCGGGGATTTTTATGTTTTCTCCTAAAAATATCTGGAATTATCAAGTATTTACAAGGTTTGATCAAGTTTTTTCAAAGAATAACTTAGAATTTTCCTGCTTTTATCAAGTATTTTAAAGGTATAATCTGGAAAGATCAAGTTTACATCAGGTATTTTCAAGGTAAACTAAAAAAAGTCCGTTTAAAAGTCGTTGAATGCTTTCGAAAATTGCTCGAAACTCTTTGAAAAGTCGCTGAACATTCACAATTTTCAATAATATTGTAGGGTAAATCAATCAAAATCTTTTAATAATTCATCAATATGAAAAATTTCTTTTCAAAACGCCGGCGAATTCGTTCTATAACCGTTCAAAATCCTCCTGATCTTCAAAAAGAGGAAATGGTAACGTTTATATTATCAGGTAAAATCGCCGATCCTGATAAATATGATTGGAAAGGCTGGCATTTAGGCTGGAAACCCGGTTTATTCCCAATGTTAACTATTATTCCTTTCGCCTATGCCAGGGGAGCTAAGACTATACTTGAATGGAGGAAGATCTCTTTCATCGGTTTATCCTGGCTCGGATGGGAAATAGGGCTTTTTAAGAGGGTTCATGAAGGTTCACGAACCCAGGAAAATGAAACTGAAGTATCTTTTACTGAAGCCTGAGACATGGAAAAGTTCATTGATATTTGCCGGAAGCTGAGTGATAGGAAAAAACTTTCTTATAAAAATGTCAATAGTTGCTTTTGCTACCTCAGATATTCCAGCAATCACAATAAATATTTTTTTACTTCAATTATTCAATCATGACAAAACGAGAAATATTCGAAAGACTGAGGCATAAATTCCCTGAAAGGGAATTTGCCTTGATGGAAGAGGTCCGGGATGCAGCTGGATTTAATGCGTCGAGATCTGCTGATTATATCGCAGTCGGATTATGGCCCTCCAGGGGTTTAGCAGTTCATGGAATTGAATTAAAAAAGCATCGGGGAGATTGGCTCGGAGAATTGAAGAATCCCCGGAAAGCGGAAAACATTTATCAATACTGTGATCATTTCTGGCTTCTGACAGGGGGTGACAGTGTTGCGAAGATAGAAGAGATTCCGATTTCATGGGGTTGGATGTGCATAAGAGGATCTATTATCAAAATAATGAAGCCAGCTCCCTCTTTAAATCCTGTTCCGCTGAGCAAAAATATTATTGCAACCATGCTGAAACGGGCACAAGATAAAAGCTCATTCGTTCATATTGATAGCATAAAGGAAAAAATTGATGATGCGAGATTATCAGGGAAAGCAGAAAATAAATCTATTCTGGAGGATCTACAAAGACAACTTTCTAAATTACGCGAAGAGGTGAATGAATTTGAAAAGGCTTCCGGAATACAAATACGTGACAATTGGAACTTTCCAGGAACACCAAAAGAAAAAGGAGAAGCAGTTAAATATATTCTCGGAGGAAGATCTAATAAATTTCGAAAGGAAATACTGCAAGCATTTAAAGAAGCTGAAAAGGCAACTCGATTTATAAATAAACTGGCTAAAGATTGGTGTGAAAAATTATAAATTAATCTCTAAAACAAAAACGCTATGACTCCAGAAACAAAATGTGATCTTCCGGCTTTCCCTTATTCAACATCTCTAGGTTTAACACAATTGGAATATTTTGCAGCTCATGCCCCAATGCGTGAGATTCCCGACTGGTTTCAACCAAAAATGGGAGAGGGTCCTAAAAATCCCGGTGATTTTCATTCAATATTTGGAAAACGTTCTGATCATCCTCATAAAGAATTTATGAAAAATCATTATTCTAATGAGAGAGGAGAATTTTATATGGTTGATCCTAAAAATGATGACGGATTTTCATATATTAAAATGAATGAAGATAAACTTCCTAAGGGATTGAGAAAAGAAATTGAGGAATGGGAAATCGCTTTTAATAAATATTATGCTGATCAGAAAGTCTATGATCAGCTGAAATATATGAAAAGAATAACTCAATGGAAGATCTATTATGCATCTTGCATGATTGAATCGCTTTGCGAATATAAAAATGAACAATTAACCAAAATCAAAAACAAACAGACATCATGAAAAAAATCATGTTAGGATTTGCCCTTGCAATGGGTATCATCACCTTTGAAGCTTTTAAGCTCGGGAGTTATGAAGCAAAGAAAAATACAGCTGAGGTTGAACAATACCAGGGCGTATTTGTTTTCACCGATTCTAAACCTGTTTCGGAATATGACTTTCTCGGATCTGTAAAGGGCGGGATCTCTCTCTCCGGACAGTATAGTTCGGTCCGGGATAATCTCATCAAACGGGCAAAGAAAGAATATCCGAACGCTGATGCGCTGATCATGCATTTCAGCACTGGCGGGACTGATCGTTGCGATGCGATCAAATATAAATAGCTCCGGATCTGCTGAGCAACAAAAAAGCCTCTCAATCATGAGAGGCTTTTTATTTATAGAGCTGGAGATTATTTTATCTGCATTGGTTCGGTCCCTCCCCATCTGTTCTTTTCTTCGCTTACCTCAGCAACCATTTTTTGACAATGAATCATCGTATCAACGTTATTCCTCCAGGCTTCATCTCCTTTGAAATCTCCATTCTTCAATCCCTTCGAAGTAATAATGAATGATTGTTTAGGATATTTCTTTTTGAGAGCTTCGAACTGATCAGAGTTTTTCAATCCGCATGAATCTTTGCTATCCAAAACGATGAAATCATATTTTGCCGGTGAATCCGAATCCAGGGAAGGAACAATAACAAAAGAATCATCAGCTCTCAGATCCAATCTATTCAGCAGCTCCGAAAAGGTTGGAGATCCGTATTGCTCACTTGCAACATACATGATGCTATTCCCGAGGCCGTTTAATACTTCGCTCAGGCGCAAACAAAAAGTACTCTTTCCGGAACCGCCTCTTCCATAAATGAAAATCGAAGTTGGTTTACATGCATCTCCGATCAATTTTTTATAATCCCCGAGTAAACCGATCTTTTCAAACTTTTGATTCTTAATATCTCCGACTTTCATTCCTGGACCGCTTAAATGAACCGTGACAATACTTTCAACAAAAGAACCGGCTGCTGAGGCAAGGGCTTTTTTCAAATGCCCGAGTCCTCCGACATTGCCATACATTTTTCTCGCTTTAGAAAGAGCAATGGCAATCGCTTCTTTTTTATCTTCAACTATATTTCCATTCTTATCCTTCAATTTATAGGCTTTCCATTCATCCATCACCTCATCAACCTTGTTCCGGAATTTTTCTATTTGCTCCGGGCTTGCTGCTTCTTTCTTTGGAATGTCCTTTTTCTTTGCAGCCGATTTAGTCCGATCATGTTCGGCTTTTGCAGCTTTAACAGCTGCTTTTGAGATGTTATAAGCTTTCACGCTATTTTCCCGGACGAATTTCCCTGCTTTCTTGGTCTTATCCAGGATGTTTTGAAATTCCTTCGATTTGACCGCCTTTTTAGCCCGCTCAGTCACTTTCTTAACTCCGCTGGATACTTTGGAGGCTGCATTCTTTGCTCCAGCCCAAAGCTCTTTAAATCCATGCAGCTCAGCCCGATCAATGCTCAGCTCTTTTGTCTTTCCGGAGACAAACCGGCTGAGGCCCGTAAATGCATGTCTAAACTCAGTATGATACTTGTCTGAAGTTGGAACAAATCCCAATTCTGAAGCTCTCATAAAATGTTCCTGGAGTCGCTCAGCTCGGGCCATAATCAATCTCTTTGGAAATTCTATTCCTGAAGTCCTTCTCATCATATCAACTTGATAAGACAAATTGATATACCGCTTCAATAGGGAAACCGATACAAGTATGCAGTAGTGTTCTGCAATATCTTCATAATGCATTAAGGCTTTCGGCTCGATGCTTATCTGAAGGAAAGGAGCCTTTGAATTTACAACCTGGATAAGAGAGTCCTGGATCTTCATCACCTCTTTTGCATACATGCAGGATTTACAAACCTTCTGTTCAACTAAAGCTTTTTGAACCCTGCTGAGCAGGGACCGGATCTGCTGATTCGATTTCTTTTTCCCATCTAAATTGACATAGCTTTTTATCAGGGCAACATCATGATCAATGCGAGAAACTTTTTTCTTTGCCATTATCGTAAGGATTAATTAATGAATCTTAGGAAATAAGAAGATCCGGAGGACCTCTATCAATAATGCTCCTCCAGCTGCTCCCATGCCAACGTCCCGGATACGATTTCCTTTGTTTTCCTGGAGCGTGAATGTTCTCATATCGAGCGTTTCAGTATGAGGGTTTAAATTGGTGATCGTTGCAACTGGAATCTTCCTGGAAAAAAGTCCTGGCTTTTGCCATTCCTGCTTTATGTCAAATTCATTGAAAACTTTATATTCAACATGAATTGAATCCTTGCCGGCCAGGATGTGAAATTTCTCCCATTTATTTGAGTAATCAGCGGGGTACTCCGGATACACATTTTTATAGATGATGGAATCTCTCCGGGTGACAACTGTATCTCCCTTTACATATAAGATCTTCTCCGTTGCAGCAGCAAACTTATTGCCGGTCTGAGTGCTTAGGTAAGTTGCTGAAATAGTCATATCATCAACCATCTTCTGAAGCTTTCCGATTGATGAGCTGTCTGAGGCCCGGATGCTCTTTAAGTCCTTTATAGATCCGGAGAGAATGGAAATAGTAGATACTTGTTGGCCGGCTTTGTTCCGGACCTGATGTAAACTGTCAGTACTGGCCCGATATAAGTTTACAACTTCATCTTTGCTTTGGCATCCTTTCCAGAGGATTCCTATCAAGATCAGAATTGCTAAAATGTAAAAAGGTTCACGTTTGTTCATAGCGTTATTTTTTTGAGATGAAGTAAATACTTGCCATTGCTAAAATAATTCCTATTCCTGTATTAACTGTAAACTTGTTTTCGCCAAAGAAAATATAAATGAGCGATAAGATCAAAATGTATTTTACTTCAAATATTGATCCTACTAAAACGCCTTGTTTCTTGGTTATATAAAACCAGCATATTGAAGTCACTCCGGAAGCAGCCCAAATTGCAACCCAATACCAATATTTAGGATCTGAAATGAATTTCTGATAATCATTCTTAATGTCGTTCCCAAATGCGAAATATCCGATGATTAAAATAAGAGGGATTTCAAAAACTAAGTAAAGAATCATCATTGAAAGATATGAAAAGCTTGTCACTATCTTTTCATAGAAAACGCAACCGATTGCGGTTGCAAGACCTAAAAGAATTCCTGTTAATTGCGATTTCATTGTTTAGCGTTTTTGAATTGTGATTATGACCAGATTAATTTTGAATCAGCCCAGGCATCGAATGTATAATAATTTTCAGTGATCTCTTCTCCAGGGAATATGTCTCTCGATGCAATGGTATCCTCTCCATCATGAGAGCAATTAGGATCAATGGCATGATTAAAATACTTCGCATTGTCCATGCACATAATGCAGCTCTGTTTCTTCTGATCGAAATAACAGAAATTCAATATGAATCGTTTTGCTCTCTCCGGGAGGCCCTCATAAGTCTCTTTAGGAATGACGGTATCAAATCCGTCCTGGAAGGTCCATATTACTGTTCCCTTTGGAATTACTTCAGCTGCAAAACATCCCAGGCCGGCAATGGGACTTTTATCAATGTACGTTTTAACTTTCAGCATAATTATTTTTTGTCCGGATCATCTCCGATGAATTTTTTAACGAACTTCTGAATATACATGAGAAGCAAATAAGGCATGAATCCGCACATGAAAGAATTGAATTGATAAAAAGGCACTGATGATGATGAATGAAACAACCCGAGCATCTTAACCATATCCTCAGACATCAAAAGCAATGCAATGCCGGCAATCAGATTAATTGCAATCTTGATCCAGTTGTTTGAGAGGAAGATCAAAAAGCCGACGGGTTTGTTATCCTTCTTTTCATCCATCAGCCAAATAAGGAAATGGAGAGAGATTCCACATGCAAAGAGAATAAGATTGATCGGAGTCAGTTGATTCATTGTTTTTAGTTTAAGTGAAAAAAGGGCAACGACATTTTAAGAAGTTGCCCTTTTATGGTTAATGAGTATAAGATCTATTCAGCCTTATTTTGCAGCTGCGGGAACGACCTTTGCAATTGCGCTGACCGGCAACGGAATTGAAATCATTGTTCCTTTTCCATAACGGAAAGTAAAAGGTTTGGTTTCATCGTTTGGCACAATGTCATAACCTTCGCCTACTCTGTCAGCCAGATCCTGAGCAGTCTTAATTTCTGCATCAGTTTCTTTCGCATCCTTTTTAAGAACTGCGATCAAATCATGATAGCTTTTCAGAATCACCTTTGATCCATTGATGAAAACATTATAATCAATTTTGTCCATTTTGTTTTTGAGTTTTAGATTGTTTACTTAAAATGTTCGTTGCGTTTGAGAGATTAATCTACCTTTTCCAAAGGCTTTTTTTCACCCTCTGTTTCTGCTTTTGTTTCTTCAGGAGCATCAGCCGGCATCGAGCGGTAAATTTCCTCCAGGGCAAGATATGCCCCGTTATTCGTATCAGCAATTTTTTGCTGTGCCTTTGCCTGAGCTTCGCATTGTTTTACGACTGCTTCAGCCTTGTTTCTTGCTGTAAGCACATCCAGCATTTTTGCCTCAATTTCCTTCTTGTTCATAGCGTTGTTTTTAAGTGATTGTTTTGTTTGAGCGATAAAGATAAGAAATACCCCTGGAAAAATCCAGGGGTGTTTTATTCAGGGTTTAAGCCCAGGTAGTTCCGTTCCATGTTGAAATCGCAAGCAAGGTTGTATCATAAACCGAGCATCCAACACGCGGGGAAGGAATTGCATTCTTTGTCGTTGTATTCATCGCAGGGAAACCAAATCCCAAAGTGGATACAATATCAATGATGCATGAAGCATTTGCAGCCTTCACTCCGATTCCAATTCTTCCGACATCATTGATTGCCATGAAATAATTAGTATCTGTGGTATCCTTGATTTCGATTGTGCTTACTCCGGAGGATGCAGATCCGATAACTTTTAAACGGACAACGTTTCCGGCATCATTTCCATTGAGGATCATTTGATGGATACCCTGAATAACGGAAGCGAATCCTGTTCCATCGAGCGTTCCGGTAAGTGAGTTATCATTGATACGGAAAGCCGTTCCAGTTCCTCCCAGGATACCGAAATTATCTGATACAAGCGATACACGAACATCTAAAGCGCCGTGAGGATTATTTGTGCCTATTCCCCAATTTCCTCCTCTGAGGATACGGCCAATTTCAGTATTGTCCGTTTTGAAAATAAGATCGAAATTATCATTCGTTCCGAGAATTGCATTTGCTCCGAATGAATTTCCTCCCTGAGAGAAATCAACTGCTCCTTCGAGGGCTGAAATTCTTCCGGAAAGAGTCATGTCGGCTGCTGATCTTGCTGCTGATTCAACTCCAATAAGAGCATTTACATCGGTTATTGAAGGTTGAACTGTGAAGTAAGATCCAACAGCTGCCTGACTTCCTCCAGTATTTTTAAACCAGCAAGTGATTTGATCATCAACGTTTGCAGAAACTCCGGAACCGCCTCCAATTTTACCGGCAACAGTAACACGGAGAACATCTCCGAAATTCGAAGGAGGATAAGGAGGATTTGTTGAAAGATCAATCACATCTTTCGGAATCAAACTTGGTACGATTGAAGGGGAAGGAGGAGTAAACACCGTTCCGGAGTAATTCATCACATAAGTCTGACCTCCGATGAAAGTATTTGCAGCCGGATCAGCCCCGTTAATTTTAACAGGAATTGCTCCCAGGCCATCAGGATTAATTGTCATCGCTGCACCTGTATTCGTAATGTTAATCTGAATAACGATGGAAGATCCTGGAGTCAATACATAAGGAGTGACAAGGCCATGAGATACATAAGTATCCGCAACGATTGAATCAAGCTGCTGCACGTTTGCGCTGGCTGCATTGTTCCCTTCAGAAGTATCCAACGTGGAAACATCATAGGGAACACCGTCAATGATAATTACTCCGGTTTGATCCATGCTCCGGAGGGCAAAGAAAAAATCTGATCGGTTTACAATGGAGCTGCTGATTGCTCCAACTGCTTTTATTAAATAGGTATTTTCCATTTTTTGTTTTTTAGTTTGTGAGTATTAATTTATTTGATGAAATATTTCCAGACAAAATAACCTCCTATGCCGGCAACGCCTATTCCAACAGCTATTGAAGCAGTCGGATTTGCTTCAACGGTTTGAACTGCTTTTTTTGCTGTATCAACTACCGTGACAGCTGCACCGAAAACCCGTTCATAAATCGTTGGATTCTTTACAGTGTTTTGTAAATATTGCCTGAATTCAGCCATTGTGATTTTCCCATCCTTATTAATATCCATTGTAGGATTGGCCTTAGCAATCTTTTCTGCTGATAATCCTTTTGTCTCAAATACCCAATTATCTTCCGTTGAATGAGGAATTGCAGCCGGGAAAAAGACAGTCAGATAAACATCAAAATAGGATTTTAGATTTCCGGTGTATGGCTTCAGATATTTGTAAACATATTCCATCTGATCAACCCGAGACATTTTTTCGAGATCCCAGGTTGTTGTACCGAGTGCCCTGGCCGTTGAAGGCATGAATTGGATAAGTCCGGTTGCATAAGCCACATTTCCGTCTATATCTTTTGCAGGAGCAAAAGTATTACGAATACTCGCACTTAGGCCAGATTCCGCTTTCATGACTTGCATAAGCCAATCCGGATTCGTCTGTAACCTATTAGCAACGTCCCGGACCTTCTCTGAGAAAAGATACTGCTCAGAAAGGTCCGGGATGAGGTTTATATATATCAGATCTACCATCGCTTAAATTCCGAATCGCTTCATTAATGAGGTTGGGAAAACATATCCCATATTAAAATCATCATGCAGATGAAGGGCCTGTTCTCCATCGAGCATCAATGCATTCTTAGGGATTCTTTTTGTAAGGACCATGCCGGCATGAAAAGGAACCTTACCGCCAGTGAGAGGATTAGTTGCAATATAATCCTTTGCAAGAACATATTTCGTATGCAAAGGATCTGCGAAATGAGCTGGAGGGAGACTCGACTGAGCTGAAGGAATATAATATTGAACATCCGATAGACTATAATACAATGGGATTTCTTCTTTAATAGGCTGACCTTTTGAATTTTTTAGATTCTGATCAACATGCAAATAAAGTACATCAGGATCTTTTTGATCTTTCTTCAGATTTTGAACCACTCCGGAAATAATTGTTCCCTTTTTAGATAGTCTCCTTTCTTTTACCAATTTCCCATTTAAAAGGGAATAAGCAGCTGTATCGTTCTTTAAAATATATGCTCTGTGAGGAATGGATAAAAACATGATTTTTTGTTTTAGGTGAAAATTAAGAAACAGCTGAATTATAATCATCAGCTGTAACGATTAGCGCATTGTTCGAATCAATTTCTTTGTGCATGAGCGTATTTACAACTTCTTTAGTCTGGAAGTTTTCCAAGTGAACAAATTCAGCTGCAACCCACATTTTTTTCGTTCCAAGACCGGAAACAATTCCGGTAAATTCATAAAAAAGAGTGCCTCCGGTTGAATTCGTTCCGGTATAGAGCTGATGATTGCCGGTAAGGATACCTAAGAATTCACCTGATTTTATATCCTTTGCTTCTTTAATGATATTATCAGTCCTTATTGTTGAAGTATTAAGCGTAAGTGCGCTAAAAATGACAGAAGGATCTAATATAGATGAAGCAGCAGCTCTTAGAACACTCGATCCTAAAATCTTAGGGGACTTCCGAATATGGGCTGGAGCATTGGCATAAACAACGACAATGTTTTTAGTCGTATCAAATTGATTCTTTGCATTTGTAGGGGATTTACCTGGAGTGGTATCACCTAAATTCAATGCATTGAAAAATTCGGTTTTCTTTACTGCTCCGAGAAAATCAAGAAAATCCTCTAAGTTTCCATGTCCCTGAGCATCGAATTCTTTGGAAACGTCTGCAAAGGGAATTTTCTGCTCAGCAAGCTCTTTGGCAACCTGGATAGGCGTATCATAATCATTGCTATACCAATGTTTGCAACTCCAAAGCGTTGAAGCTGCCTGAGCAGCTGTACTGATTCCTAATCTTCCGGAAGCTTGCTGAGCAGTGTAATTATCATACCAGTTTTTTCCCAGCCAGATAAGACCTCCAGCTAATCCCAAAAACAAAACCGCATCTCCAATTGTGGTATCGGATTTGTGGCTCTCTTCTCTGTAAACTACCGGGGATTCATGCTGAAGCTCTTCCATATTTTTCTATGTTAATGCAGCTCGTGCAGTATTAATAAATTCAGGTTTTTCCTGGATTGCTTTTGCAAGCAATTGAATATCGGAATAACTCAGTTTCTTCATGATAGCTGTGATTGCTTTCATTGTATTCAAACATCTTTCATCTGAATCCTGAGTAATATTTAAATTATACGTTTTTGTAACTGGCATAGCGTTATTTTTTATGGTTAATTTTTCGATTGCTTAAACTGCTTCTGTTTTTCCTGCCTCTTCCTTTTCACGCTCCAGGATCTTCCCTGTGAAATAAATCAGATCTGTAAGTCTGCTCATGATCAATTTAGATTCATCGGAAACCAAGAAAGTGAGGAGAGTATATAAAACCTGATATTCACTGAAAGAAAGTGATTTACAGAAAGCGTGAATGGTTTTCAATGCCTCAGCATGTTTAGGATCGAAACCTTTGTATTCTTCTTCTCCGGAAGCTTCAGAGAAAGAAGCATCGCCGGCTGTACCTGAATCAATGTTTCTTTGACCGTCTGCCATGATTTCAGCGATCTGCTGAGCATTAAGACCGAAACCAACTGTGAGGAGCTTAGGATAGGTTTTAACAATGCCTAAAGCAGCTTTTTCAATTGCTGCGGTGAGAAGGGTTTCAATTGGCTTAGGAGCTATTTTCTTTTCGAGCAGATCTGCTGCGTTTCCGATCTCAGCATCATGATCGAGGATCTCTTGTCTTAAATCATTGATCTCATCGGTAAGATCCGCAATAATCTGATCTTTCTTATCAAGTTCCCGCTCATGCTTTAACTCCTTTTGACTCATTGCATAAGTATGCTCCAGGTCCTTAAACTTCAAAGCCATCGCTCCGCTGTCTGAAGAGGAAATTCCTTCTCCGCTTTTAGTGAGAGATGCAAGTTGATTTTTGATCTCATCAATTGTTCCGGCCAGGGCATCGGTCTTTTCTTTCTCTTTTCCCTCTTCTTTTTCTTCCGTCTTTTCAAGGCCCTTTTTCAAATAGCAAGTGTGTTTATCCTCATTGCCATTCTTCGTAATTTTTGAACCTCCATAAATTTCAATCTTCAGAGCATCGGGTTCATATTGCGTTTCGATCTCCATAAGAGTTTCCTCAAATGCAGATCCAGGCTGAGGCAAGAAAGCAACTTTCTCCCAGGAACCTTTACTTAAAACATGAGTGACTCGGAAATGCTGAGCAGGAACTTGTTTCCATGCTCTCATACCGGAGGGAACCGGCTTTTTTGAACGTTTCTCATTTTCAGCAGCTGCTATTGCTTCGCTTTCGATTAAACGTTTTTTGATCTGCTTTAGAACAGGGCAGTCCTGGTAAATTTCTTCAGGTGTTTTCATAGCGTTTTTTGATTTAGGTTAATTGTTAATTGAGAACGCATAGTTTTTATTTTGCGTTTATCGTTTTTCCTTGCGGAATGAGTTTGAATAATGAGCGATAGGCTTGAAATGCCTGGAGATCTTGCTGTATCTTCCCCTTTGTTCTTTCTTTTCTTCCTGGAAGTGTGCAATCACTTCCAATTGCTGCTCAGAGAGAACATCAACATCATGAGGAGTCAATTTGATACGCGGAATAACACGCATGAATTCCAAAATGAATGCTGCGCCGGTTGCGCTTATCGTAACGTTTCCGGTAAATTCACGCTGATTGGCGTAATTGTAATTTGCAAATGCTGCTGATTCATCTGCATTCTGCAATTCCTGATCAGAAACAATCGCTAAGGTTGCGGGAACTGTTTTTGAAACCAGGTAATAATATTCGTTCTGAATATTGATTTGCAAAAATGGATTTCCAGAAACAACGGGGACATTAACGATCAATGGTTTGAAAGTATAATTTTCAAAGTCCATCTCCTTCATTCGAAGGGCAATAAAATCCATTAGAAATTTATCGTTCATCGTTCAATGTTTAAGCTTCTGTTTTTTCTTCCGGAGTTTCTTCAGGAGATACTTCTTTCTTCTCTTCCTCGATAATTGTTTCAGCAACTTCCTGTACTCCTCGGAGATATACCTTAACAGTCATGGGAACTGCAACTCCAATGATGGGACGCTGATCAATGTAATAGCCTTCGAAATACGTTCCTCCTTTAACAGGTTCGATCAATCTTCCGAAAGTGTAACCTCTTTTTTTCCTTCTCGGATTATCGGTGAATACCGTCATCAAGATAGGATTTGAAGCTTTGCTATTAAAGGATAAGGATAATCTTCCAATTGGAGCTGGAGCAACTGGATTGATGAGTCTCATTCCGGGGGCACTTACTATTGCGGTCTGGCCTATTGCTCCATTGATCGTTTCACCAATCTGAAACGTTCCGGAGGTAGCGTAAATATCGAATCCGGGAACATGATCCAGAATAACGATTGCAGTTGCTCCGCTGGTAACTCCTGTAATTACTGTTCCCGGAGCGAATGGCCCTCCAACCGGAGTATTATAATTCAATGTTCCCTGAGGAGGAGATTCTTCAGTAACGGAATATCCATCAACTATCAAAAGATCCTCATCAATCTTCTGACTGAATTTAATGGGTTGGCCCGTTCCCTGAGCGGGAACGGGTATATCAATAACTAAATACTTTACTCTCGTTCTCGTTTTCATAGCGTGATTTTTAAATTAATACAATTAAAAAATCAAACTATTAACTGAGAGGAGTTTCAAGTAATAAGTAAACGTTTACGGTATAAGGATAAACTGTGCCGGCTGCGCTCTTGTCCTGGACAGTCACATCAACTACTGAATTGGCTGCATCTTCATCAACCCGTTCATCATAGCGATCATTTACGCCTACATCCTGGCCGGTTGTATTCATTTTGATTTCCCAGCCATTAGGGTAAATCTCTCTCCGGTTAACTTCGAATTTCGTAAATATGGCATTTGTTTCTGCGAACTGATCAGAACAAGTAATACCAATGCCTTTTACCTTTTGATAATTGCGATCGGTTGTTGCGTTCTGAAGAGATGTTGCTTGTCCTGCCCCTGCAATAACAATAGGGAAGATCTGGTATTTTGTAAACCGGAGGGTTGAATTTACTTTTGGAGTATCCATGAATTTTTTTGGATTTGGTATTGTTTGTAAAAAGGTTTATCGCTGACTGTCCTAAGACAGCCAGCGAATTGACCTATTTCCGAAAGCGGAAAGGGATTAACGCTATTAAACCCGTTCCGGAGCTTCCGGGAAACCGTTTAGTACGGCTGAACTGTTTGTCCGATCATGAGGAACTTCAGATTGGTGTTGGCAACTGTGTTCTCGGAGAAACGCAGGTCCATGATAATATCAATCTGTGGTTCGATCCATTTTGGTGAATCGAGTTCATACACACCCTGGTCTACATCAGTACGGTTTGTTGTGTTGAAGATAGCCAGGGAGGTATCTTTTGGCATCAAATATTTACCGTTTGCTTTGAATTCGAAATCACCGTTGGATACGGCAATCGGAATAACTCCGAAAGAAGCATTCAGGGAAGATGCATCAACACCGGAGGTAAGTCCGATATGTGTGCAAAGGAACCACTGATCTTTATCGAATTTCTGGAAAGCGATGTTTCCAACTCCGGGAGCTTTTGTATCTGTGTTAAGCAGCATACGAACTGAGTTTACAGCGTTAGCAACTTTTACTGCATAGTAAAAGGAATCTACAAGCTGCAAACGTTTTTCAGTCAATCCTTTCTGAATGTCAGGAGGAAGCATTCCGATACGCATTGCTGCTTTATCGCGTCCTGTGTGACCTCCGGAAGGAGCAATATGGGGCTGTCCCTTACGCAGAACCTGTTGGAATGCTGCGGTCTGCTCTCCGGTTGTCGGAAGAGACATGATCTGTCCAAGCAGATTTTCTGTCTTGGTAATGTCTGCGTATCCGATTCCCATCAGGGCATCTGCATCACGCAGTAACGATTGTGTGTTCTGATCCATTTTGATTTTGATTAAAAATTTAATTGATTAATTTGTGAATTGTTGCTTGGTTTACACTCTTTGCAATTGACTAAACGTAATCAGCTGCGTTCAAATTCATTGCGCTCGTGTGTTCTGTTGCGCCTGTTCCTTTGAATGCATTTTCGGAATTAGGACGCTCTTCCAGAGCAGGGAGTTCAATTTTGAACTTGTTTTTTTCGATCATCTTCGAGAGATCGTTGGCTTTGTTCTGGTAATAATCAGCAGCCTTTTTGTGTTCGGCAATTTGCTTACTTACTTCATCATCTGCTGCTCCCAGGCCGGCAAAAATGTCTTTTTTAACGAAGACTTTAAAACCGCTGACAGCACCGCCGAATCCCATACCCCAACCGAGGCCGTTTACGAATGATGCGCCGGCTGATTTATCGCCATGCGTGGCATAAATCAAACCTACTCCTGCTCCGAGCATGAGGGCTGGTTTAACAAGTGTGAGAGGCTGGAATGCTGCATTAGTTTCATCGACCTGCATTCCAGGAATCATGTCGAGTCCGTATCCGAGAGCGGAAGCTGAAATCAAACCCAATACTGCACCAATGGGTCTGGTAACTTCGCCACTCATTCCGGCTTTAACAGCAGCCATCTTTTCAGCTCCTGCCAGACCTTTCTTGCCTTTCTTTTTGGCCTTTTTGGTCTTGTGTGGTTTGGGTTTTGTTGACATTTGTTTGTTGTTTTTGATTTGATTAATTGAAAACTGTGAATTATTTTAATGCCACTTTGCGGACTTTCTTATGTCCGGAAAAATTGGTTTTCCTTTTTTTGCGTTTCTTAGGTCCATCGAGTTGCTGAATGCATCCTGTTCCATTGAGACGAGCTTGTTTTTTTCCTGGAGTCAAGAAATCAACAACCGCTTTTCTCGGACCGGGGAATGCAAGAATAATAGCAGCTGTTGCAGTTATTCCGAGCAATACAGATGTTCCGGGATTATCAACGATGAATTTTCCGAGATCCTGAAAAACTCCTCCCTCAGGTTCTTTTTTCTTCGCAACATTTCCTCCAGCTTTTTCTTCACTTGAAAGATTGATCGGATCTAATCCGAAAGATTTTAAAAGGGAGTTCGCTGTATCAGCTGCATTTGTCAATTGATCAGCACGAGCTTTAAGAGTTGGATCATCCGGAGTCTGATCAGCCAAATCACCGGCTGCATTCGCTGCATCAACTTTATCCGCAACATCAGCGATCTTTGTATAATCATCATCTGCCTTTGTAGCTGCTTCTCTTAATTCGCTTGCCTTTGAAAGCTTATCAAGATCGCTGGTATCAGCAGCTGAATCAGCTTCAGCCTGAGTTGCAGCTGCATCAGCTGCATTCTTTGCATCGAGAGCAGCAGATTTTGCAGCATCATGAGCAGCCATCGTTGAAGAATCTCCCTGCTCTTTCTTAACCATTGATTGAACATCAGTGATTGGAGTCTCTGCTTTGTGACGAGTGAAAAATTTCTTGATAGCAGCCCACATCCGGGCTAAAAATCCCTTGTGTTTGGTTTCATCTGCCGGCACGTTATCCGCAACATCTGATCCATCTCCCGTTGCTTCGCTTGTATCGGTTGAAGTATCTGTTCCGGAGTCAGTCCCGGAATCAGTCCCGGAATCAGTTCCCGCATCTGTCCCTGCATCAGAGGTATCATCACCAAGTCCGTTTGTTGTCGCTCCCGAGTCATCAACTGGAGCTTGAGGAGGCGCGACAACTATGCGTCTGCGTCTAACACGATGAGCTTGCGTTGCTGCATGATAATCTTTGTTTGAAAGACCGGCTGAATTAATCAAAGAAATCATCTTCAGAAGAACTCCAGCTGCTGCAATGATTGTCGTTGCAACCGTGTAAGGTTCGCCCAGGGAATCAATACCGGCAAGACTTGCCTTTCTGCTGGCCCGTCCTGTCTTAATTGCATTCTCCAGCTTTCCGCGTTTTCCTCCAATGTCCTCAAAAATGCCGGCAACTTTATCCAGAGCATTTTTTGATTTCATCCAAAGATCATGAGGTACACCTTTCTTCAGAGCTTCAGCTTCAGTAAGAAGAGCAGGAAGCAATTTCTGAGCGATGTAAAATACATTTTCCTTCATGAAGAGGAGTACACCAATCCGCATCAAAAGAGTTAGCGGGTTTGACATGATCAGGAATTTCTTCAGTAATGCACCGGCTTTTTTTGCAAACTCTTTCGCTTTTGTCAAAGCGATCTTTGCGCCGGCACTGATTTCTTTTCCTACCTTCTTCACATCTGCAACAACCGAATTTTTCACTTTATTCGCTGCTGCAATGATTTTTTTATTTACCGTAACTGCTGTTTTGACAGCGTTGTTTACTGTTTTGAAAAAAGATTGGCCTATCTTTTTAAGGCTGAATCTTCCCAGGCCGGCAAGTACTTCCTGATATTCCGGATCTTCATCATACTCCGCTCCTGCTTCGAAATGAGCAGGACCCATTCCAGGAACATAATAATCATTCATGTCCTCAGCGCATCCGATTCCTTCAGACTTGTTCCAACGATCTTCTTCAGCTTCCAGGGCATCGAGTGCTTTTTGACGGTTTGGAGTATTCCATGCCTTAATAGCATAATCGAGCATCTTCAAATGATTCTCTGCTCCTCCAACAACTGAAAGCGATTCCGGATTCTTCGAAGCTGCTTCCCTGGTCTGAAGTAAATGCTGATAAATCGCTTGCATAAGAGGAGAATCATTCAGAGGGTCCGGACCTCTTAAATTTCCGTTTGCATCGGCCATGTTATCAATGCCGGCATCCATTTTATCAAAATGACATCCGGAGAGAACTTTCTTAACGTCATCAAAATTATTGATAGTCGAATTTTGAACACCGCTCAAACGTGCGATGGGAATTCCTGCTAATGAAGTATTTGCTTCCATTTTATGATCGAATTTTCTGGAGTAAGGTTTCTCATAGTTGAATTTATCAACTACGCAATCAATGATGAAAAATTCTTCGGGACGGTTTGGAAGAGGGACAGTAATATAAACATGCTGCCATCCTCCGGAGTAAGCAGTAATGCGGAGCTTATGATCAATCTTTAAATTCGAGAGGATAGAGCTTCCCATGATTGCCATGCAATCGCAATCTCCTCCTGTTTTACGATCATACCAGAGTCGGGCCGGTTCACGGAGCTGTTCAAGTCCATCCTCATCCGGAACATACTGAATATGATCATAAATGAAATTCCAGATCTTCCGGCAAGTAGTTCCCAGGTCCTTATCTTTCAATAAAGGAGCAATCTTCGCTGTCTGATCGAGAGTTTCATCAACTATCTTTTCCATCTCGACAACGGTTTTATAGACCGTCCCATTGGAATTGACAATTTTATCTTTCAGATTTGGCTTAGGGAAAAGTTTATCATACTCCGTTCCAGGTTTAAGCTTCCTCTCGCTTGTTGCGACAAGTCCTAAACGCTGAATTTGGTATGTTGAGGATTCGCTCATTTGGTGCGGGGATGTTTGGGAGCCGATTTACTTTTTTTCCACTTCTTCAGCTTAATGAGTCCTTTGGTCCCATATACTTTTATTACCAGCGTTGTACATGCAGCAATCACACAATGAAAAAAGTAAACGGTTAAATCAGTCATAAACGGATGATGTATATAAGGAGTCTGCAACTGATTTATAAAAATATGATGTTGAAAAGGGGAATTTCCGGAGGAAACCATGTGTAAACTGAATAGAATCCCGAAAAATACAGCGAGAAAATTTGTCACTCTGTCAAAAATCATATCCTCATTTTGCGTTAATAACATTTTTCAGATTTCTGTTCCTACAAATGTTATCAACTTTAAAAGAATGATTCCGGGCTGATTAAGTTTAGTTGAGGCTGATTAAGTCTAGTTAAGTAAATTCAAGGCTGATTAGGATTAATTCAATCCGATTATCATCAAATTTGCTCTGAATCAAAAACATAGAAAAATGGCAAACGAATCAAAAATGTTCCCTTTTTTGAGAAAATGGGAGGGGAAATACGCAAATAATCCTGCTGATCGGGGAGGAGAAACAATGATCGGAGTAACTTATACTCTTTGGTGTTCGATCTTTGGAACTGATTGCCATGATCGCTTTCTCGCAATGGCCCCGGAAGATTGGGAAAAGTGTACGGCTTATTTCTGGAATGCTGTTCTCGGAGATCAGATCATCTCTGAGCGGATCGCTCATACTATGTTTGATTGGGCCTGGGGATCTGGAAAATACAATCCTGATCATGATCTACAACACATCCTCAATGTTTGCTTTCATGCCGGCTTAGTTGAAGATGGAAATCCGGGGAAGCTTACCCTGGATGCAATCAACTCAGCAGATGAACCTACCCTTTGGGAAGCTCTGAAGAAAGCAAGATTCCAATATTATCAGGATTGCGTGACAGCTCATCCTCAGAATGCGGAATTCTTAAACGGATGGAATAACAGGATGAATGATCTGATCTTGTTTGAAGAGAATCCTGATGCATGGACCGCATAGGAAAAAGGAGGTACGAAAAAACCCGAGCAGATCTGCTCGGGTTTTTTATTGCTTACATTTTTTTAATTATAGATTCAGCGATTTTGTCTATTTCATCTTGTGGAAAAACAGATCGGAATTTTTTTCTCATTGCATTTTCAAGATCCTCAAAGCATTTCTCATAATAGTGAACTAAATCTTGTGCAGCCCTTGCTATTTTTTCTTCAGCATTCGAAATTTCTATGCCTTCTTTATTTCTCTGCTGAAGCCTTTCTAAATGATCTTTTAAACGCCTTTTTGTTTTTTCCACTTGCCATTCTGCGAAGTTGGCATATTCAGATAGCTCCTGAAGAGACATTGTATTGAGGTGAATGTTTTCCATTTCTGATTTTTTAGATGATTAATTTTTCCCCTCTCGAAATTTTTCTTCGTTTATTTCTTGCTGAGGATTTCCGGCATAAGAAGTAATTTTTTTAACTTGCCATTGATAAATTTCTATCAGTATCGGATGTTTCTTCCCTTGATCCCAATTTTCAAAACTCTCTATCAGATATTTTCGTTTGCTCTTTGTAGATCCGCTCATCCTTCCTTCTCCAAATCCTAAAAAGGATTCTGATTTACCGCTCATTGATCCTGAAACATCAGTAAAGGCATCTACAACTAAACCAATCCTGACATCTTGTTTATCTGATAATGGTTTCAAATGCCTTTCGTTGTCATTAAAATCAATAAAGACGAATTCAATTGTATTTCCGATCATAGCGTTTTGTTTTAAAAAAGTGATTGCTGTCCTTTTGACCTTTTCAATTCCTCATCCTGGAGTCTCCGGATCTCCCTCAGCCTGATATAAGGATTTCCTGTCTGCGAATAAAAACACGGATAGCAGCTTATCCTTTGATTGCGATCATCGAGCTTCACAAAGAACGAAATATTGAAAGGGAAAGGTTTTCCGCAATGATCGCAATGAAGCTTTCCCTGGCCGGCCAGGATCTTCTCCCGGACATAGGATCTGGAATTGATAACCAGGTCCTCCCGTTTATAGACAATGGATAAACGGTATTTCTGAGCATAGCTCAGATCAATATCAAGTTCCGATTCTTCAGGATTCTCCATCGAGAGAAAATTTTATGACGAGATCGAATGATTCCTTTTGTGCTAAAACTTCAATCGCAGTTAAAAATTCTCGAAGTCTCCTGATCCGTTCATTATAAAAACTCAATAATATTGCTTCAAGCTCCTTCGAGCATGAACCGAATTTTTTCATTCCTTCTCTGCTTTTTTCAGCTTTTCTTAAACTTTCCTTTTGATGAGAATAAATGATTGCAATAATTATTTGATCTTCTTCATTAGGTTTCATTTCTGAAATCCGCTTCAGGCATTGTTCGAAGTCTGTCATGTGGTTTTGTTTGTTTAAAATGCGATGTGATTTTCAAATGCAGTTTCCCAATCTTCGATATTAATTTCTATGCGATCAAGTTTCTGCAACATCATCGAATTCATATAGCGGATGAATTCAGGAGATAAGTTACATTCTTTGCTATTGAGGTATTGAACGAATTCATCATGCGTTTCTAAAAGCCTGATTCTGGTTTTTTTGAGTTCATCATGAAGCTTCTTTAGAAATTCAAGGTCCTCAGGGGTCAATTCCATTTCAGTAATAATGGGAAAGTCTGACATAGCGTTTTTATTTAGGTTTGGTTTTTTCTTCGGAAGTCAAAGGAGAAGCTGCTGCTTTCAATTGATCAGTTGTATATAGGATCTTGATGTTGGTCCGTTCCTTTTCAAAATATGAATCCCGGACGAATTCATAAGTGCTGCCTGAGGCAATATCGAATTCTCCCTTTTCATTTGGATTAAGAATCAAGATCGTATAATTGCAATTATCTCTTTTTGCATAGGAGAGAGCAATCTGAATTATCTGCCTGAGATCGGTATGAATGATATGCATGTTAGCGTTTTTTTGTGATTTCGAATTGCATTCCAGAATTTTCCCATACTGAAATAGTCATTGTTTTGTCTTTCTTATAAACAAATCGAATATTATCTTCATGGACTTCATCAATAATAAATTCTTCTCCTTTCTTCACTTCCATATATCCGAGTTTATACCAGGGAGCTTCAACCGCATATTGACAAGGGCCTCCGTTCAGGCATGATCTGCATTTTTCCGAATCATGCTCTCCGTACCAACCGGAATATATTTTCTTAGCTCCTTTCGTGCAGATAACCTCTGTCCCGGATTCGAGAGAAAGCATTTCTTTGATCTTCATCCGATGATTTTATGTTGTTGTCTGAGAATCTTTGCAGTTCCTTCAAGGTAATTAACCAATGCTCTCATCTCCAAAACAGATGTTTTAGTCATGCGTACTTTACCGTCTTTTGTTATGCCTAAAGTAAATGCTAAGCAAGCATCCTGACTTGTGAGAGTTGCAAGGGCTTCAGGTCCCCATTTCATGTTAAACGCTTCCGGAGTGAGATCATTTGCTGACATAGAATAAGGATTAAAAGTGTTTGTTTATGATTCGGTTGATATTCATTTGCTGCATGAAAGGGAGAAGCCATTTGTAACATTCCATAAATCCCCGATGCAAAGCCCTTTCTCTTTCGCTCTCTGAGCGGAGCTTTCCGAATTGGTCTGCCTGAGCTTCTGCTTTTTCTATTGAAGGGAAAGCTTCAGGAGAATTCTCTTCGAGCGGATCTATCTCCGTTAATAATCCGGAATAATCCGGAATTGGAGCGAGAAGAATATTTTCTCTTATTTTCGCTTCAACAAAAGTAAGATCAAAAGAATCTTGTCTATATGTAGTTGCACAAAGTTCCCTCTGATTATATAAGAGATGTTGCAATGAATCCTCTGAAATAAAAATATATTTCTTAGACATATATATGAGGATTAAAAGTTTCCGTTTTTCGGGTCTGTGAACTGGAGGAGATCTCCGAAACGGGTAAACCATTCGCTGAAACATTTCCGCATCAGACCGAAATCTTCTCCTTTGGCATGGAGTGCAACCATTGGTACTCCATGACCATAAGCAATTCCGCATTCGAGAGCTGAATCTTTTCCAGATGGACCGTAATAAATAAGCAGATCGCAGAAAACAGCTGCTTTAGTATCGAAGTTGAAAGATTGGTCTGCTGCTTCCGTATTTATCCATTCTTCAAAATTTATGTCTTTATTGGCTGGACTATCCGGATCGTTGTGATTATTTTCAATCCAGCTGAGTACCTCATGGCCCTGATCTCTCAGAAGCATGGTTAACATTTCGACTCCGTGTTGATTCTTCCAGCTGGAAGCAATGTAAATTTTCTTTTTCATGATAGCGTTTTTATTGTTCGTAGTGATTGTTTTTTATTTCCTTAACGATTTTACTAAGCCAATTTGCAAAATCTTCACATTCTCCTTTTGATTTCGGGACCTGAAAAAGATTTGGCCTGAGCGTGAAACCTTTCTCTTTAAGAACGGAATCGAAATATCTTCTCATTTCGATTCCGCTTTCTCTTAGATATTTCTTCGTCTCAGTCATTATTCAATCCAAATTCCGATTCATTGTTTTTTAAGAATTGTAATGTGTATCTTCTTCCGGACTGATGCAAGATCCGTTTATCATTCTCGGTCAGATTAAAATCAGTTGCGGAGATCCCCATTGCGTCAATAACACAAGATCTCTTCAGCTCCTCCGGATCATTCTCAAAATTGATACTCTGAGCTTCCTCCAGGGAAGCAAGTACTGCTTTTGTAAACTTGATAGGATGATTGAATCTAAGCTTGTTATTTGTCAATGGTGATGATAGGTTATCCAGAAAGAAACCAACTGTCTCAGGATTTGGTTTTCCGTCCTGATCAAACGCAGTCAGAGGATAATTATACATGATCCCTCCATCAGCATAAAGATGATCATCCGGAAGAGAATATGAGAATTTCCATGCTTTGAAGAAAAAAGGAATTGACATCGAAGCCCGGACCGCTTCAGCTATGGAAATCTCTGGAGTTTGTTGGGTAGAAAAACGTTTCAGCGTATTCGTATTCAGATCGGTTGCGAAAATATGGAGATCTCTTCCGCACCAATCGTATAGATCCCTAAATGTTGCGTTATTGTGACCTATATTTCTTTTGATTAAACTTTCCATCCATTCCAGGAAAGCATCTCCGGAATAGATCCCGAACTTAGTCAAGATCCGGAAATAGTTTTTCTTGTCCAGGAATGAAGGAAAATCCATTGCTGAGGAGATCGAAGTAATTTCCTTCGCATTATACCTCAGGGCGAGTAAACAGGCTGTAATCGCTCCAGCTGAGGTCCCTGCAACAGATCGGACATCATCCAGCAGTTTATTCTCTTCCAATACTTCAATAACACCGGCATAGGCTCTGCCACGAACACCGCCTCCTTTGAAAACTAAATTTTTAATCTTTCTCATCATTTCTGTTTTTAGGGTTTGAATACCATGCTCTTGTAATAAAAAAAAGGGTTGCAGTTTGCGGATCATGATTATAAAGGAATCTTGACATCCTACCTCTGAAATCTCCAATGCCATAAGGAAAACAAAACTCTCCTGTATTCTTTTTCTCATACATCAATTTTCCTTCAGGAGTGATTGACAGACCTTCAGATTCATATCTGTCCCAATTTGTTTTAATCTCTCCAATATGAGGTCTGAAAGCTCTCTTCCAAAGAAAGCAAATCCGGAGGATGAACCGATCCAGCTTAGAAAGGACAGGAGGCATATTATTCCCATATATGCCGTATATGTATTTTAAATCGTTCGGAGATTTCATGATACAATATAATTCATATTTTTCAAAAGCTGTTCAAGTTCCTTCCAAAGTTTAGGGCCTCCTCCGTTGATCTCCTTAAATTCCCGATGATTTATATCGGAAACCTTTTTCCATTTATCCCGCACCTCTCTATATACTTCTTCTTCCCGGATATACATTTTTGAACGAAACACATTGAAAAGCCGTGTTCCCATCTGAGGACTCCTTTTGATAAATTCATCAATAGTGAGATTGGCAATCATTGAACGCAGCGGAACTGTCATCGGATTATTCTCAATTGCCTTTATCTCTTCTTCTGTCAATGTGCTTTTATCAACTTTATATTCCAGGCCCGGACCAACATTAAACGGAAGAGCTGGTTTTCCTTTCTCATGGATGATTCCGGTGAGTGATTCCACATCCAAAGGCTCAATCAAAATCATTTCAATGGCATTAATTTGAACCGCATTGATGTAAGTCACAATTTTTAATAAGCAAGGAAATTCTTCCCTTTGAAAAATCTTGATTTCAAATTTGAAATTCGTTCGGTCCACTCCATGAATTGAGGCTATCTGTTCCATGATCTATTTTTTTAATGTGAATAATCCCCGTGAAATTCTGACTTCCAAATCAGATACCATAACAGGAAATTCATTTTTAATTTCGCAATCGAGACAGCGCAATGTCGCAACCGGAGGTCTGGAATTCGTAACTCGATCAACTATATGCTCCTTCTTATCTCCGTATGAAATGTAAATCTGTCCTGGACTGATCATAATTATTTTGTTAAAAGTGATTCTATTGGAACATCCAATGCTTCTGCAATTCTTGCAACTATTGAAATGCCTGGATCTTTGCATTTCCCATTTTCAAGCCTGGAGATATGCGCTAATGTCAAATCAGCAGCATTCATCAGTTCCGTTCGGCTTATGCATCTAAGCTCCCGGATTGCTTTGAATTTATGATGATCAAATATCTTGTGTTCTTTTCGTGACGGCAATAATTTACTAAAAAATTTCTTTGCCGACATATCCGCATATACCATTGAAACAAGGCTTGCGCTTTTTAAAAGTTTTTCTGTCTCTGTTTCCTTATTCATTATGATTCTCATTAAATAAAAACCTTTCCTTTCCAATGCTCTCCCTTCCACTCCTTTTCCATCCAATCCGGTAAAATTTCTTAGGCTATAAAATCCATTCCTCTCCGTTGCCCTCCCTTTCATTCCTGTCCTGACCTCAAAAATGTCTCAGGCAAAATAAAACCTCTCCTTTCTTTTCCTCTGCATTCCAAGCACATCCTAACCTGTCCCCAAAAATGTCTTAGGCAAAATAAAAAAACCTTTCCGTGCCAGTCCAATCCGTTCCGTTGCGCTCCATTTCCTTCCTCTCCTTTCAAATGTCTTAGGCTAAAAATAAAGCCTTTCCTCTCCCTTCCCTTCAACTCCCCTGCTTTCCAATCCGGATTCAGATCCCCTCCTCTAAAATGTCTTAGGCTAAAAATAAAACCTTTCCTCTCCTATGCTCTGCTCTCCCGTCATTTCCTATTACTTCCACTCCTCTATAATTTCTTAGGCTGTAAAAAAGCCTCTCCGTTCCTTTCCTGTCCAATCCTCACTATTGCTCTCCACTTCATTCTATACCTCTGCCCTCCTCTCCTCTATTAATCTCTTTCATGGAAATGAGTCACTTCAAATAATCCGTATCGAGGACGGTAATCACCTATCCCCCCTTCGCGTCCTGCATCCTCCAGGGCCGATTTAATGACTTCAGCCGGCATAAAATCGTTTATCACCTTAATCGTAAAGGTAAGGCTCCATTCATTAAAGCGAGGACGCTTACGCATGATCCTTCCCTTTGTTGAAGGAATAACAACCGTCCTTTCGTCAACAACCCAATTAGGATTTTCATGCGGGATAAATTCAGGGAAAATGGTAATGCAGCCCTTTGCCATGTCTTTATAGGTTTTCTTTCCCTGGCCCTGGATCTTGTATCCGGACATACGTTTTACAATGGCCTGATAAATATGCTCGGAAGGCTGGCAAATGATTCCTTCATGCAGATATAAGTAATCCTCCGGATTATCACCTTTCTTCTGGCCGATGGATTGTTTCACTTTGGATTTCATCTGAGCTTCCTCAGTTGATGACATTTTGTGTTGCAAAAGAGGCTGAGTGCCTCTGATTCTTACTCCGATTGTTTTCATATAGCGTTTTTGTTGGTTACGTGTTTAAAAAAAACCTTTCCTTTCATCTCCTTTCCAAAGCCCTCCATCCCTTTCCGCTCCCGTCTGTCATACCTTTAATTCCTTGAATTGTCTCTCTAACATTTCGATCCGATCAGTAACAAATTCTTTGAGCGTTGGAGATCCTAGAAATGCTTTAAAAATAACATTTGCATTTTCTTGATTCAATCTAAATTCTCCTCTTATTGATACATGATTTTCAGCAATTGCCTGGGCTTCCAATTTATAAATCTGAGCCTTTTCTTTGTTAATTTCATCAATGAATACAAGCAAATTTTTTAGGTCCTGGATCTGATATTTCAGGTTCCTTCCTTTTTCGAATACTTCAAAATGTGATTCTTCCATAGCGTTTTTGTTTTTGATGATTAATAAAGCCTTTCCATTCCATATCTTTCGATTCCACTTACCTCCATTCAGCACCTCTCCTCTTTAAAATTATTCTTCAGCTTTTGGAACTTCGATTTCCGTTTCGTCTTTAGATCCTTTTTTTGCTGGCCGGGGGTCTTTCCCTCTGAATCTATTTGCTTCCATGATCGGAATATTTGCTTCCGTTGGAACATAAATTACTGCATTCTGATTTTTTTCCAATCCATCAACCCAAAGCCAGTGTATATATGCATCATTGTTCTGGAGGCTCTTTCCAATTATCTGATTGGATCTAGCCACTCCATGAGCGCGGATCGTATCTGCCTGAGCTAAAAGAGCAGATGATTCCATCTTTGCTTTTGCCTCGGCAACTGCAACCTCTCTCGATGATTGAGCCTCTGCTAATTTGGCTTCTCCGTCCTTTCGGGCCGAATAAACGCGATATAAAGGACAGCCATACATGCTGAGCATTATCAAAGCAACCGCAAACCATGCTATTCGAATTACAACTACTGCTGTGTTTTTTGTTTCTGTATCAATCATTGTTTTTTGTTTTAAGTGAGTAAAAATTCCTTTCCTTTCCCATCCTTTCATTTCCTGTCTTTTCCTATGAATAAAATATCCGGGAAGAGAATCTCTCTTCCCGGAATGAGACTTATTTTTTCTTGATTGGCTTCTTAGCAGCTGGAGCGGGTTTCTTCGCTGCGGGAGCTTCTTTCTTTGCAGCCGGCTTTTCTGTTTCGGCTTTCTTTCCTTCAGCTCTGAGATTTTTGATCTTCTCATTCATCCGGGCCTGTCTCGCATCAACTACTTTTTTCTGCTCAGCTTGCAAGGCTGAAATGCCTTTCGGATCATGTTCCTGAAGCAATTCAATCAAAAATGGATCATAATTATTTCCGGACAGATGTTTAAATCCGCTGTATTGAAATTCCATTTTGATTAAAATAGTAAACCATTCATGAATCTTTGTAATTGGTTTTCCTTTAGCAAAAGCAATCAGATCATCGAGATCCCCTCCGCGACCGTGTTTTGCTGCTCCAATATATTCCAGAAATCTATCAGCTGCCTCCATGTCTATATATCCAAACATGCGGAACAAAGCAATCTTACTTTCAAGATGAGTAAGCTGTTTTGGGGAAACATAAGTTTTTGATTCATTCATCAGCTTTTCATAAAGAGGCCGGATCTTCTCCGCATCAAGTTCCTGATTGCGTTTCTCCTTTTCCTGGAGACGTTTGATTTCTGCCTCAGCGGATTCTTTCGCTGAAGGTGTCTTTCCGGAGGAAGAGGATTTATCAGCTTTCTCTTTGTTGATCTTTATATACTCATATCCTCCAGCATTGTTTCCTTCAACTATGAAAGCTTTGATGTATTTTCCTGATGAGATCGCTTTGTTGAATTCAATAATATCCTGATCGTATTGTTTCAGGTCTTTATTATAGGCTTTCTGAGCTTCAGCCTTGTTTTTGTATTCTCCAAATCCTTCATCAGTATCATCAATGTCATCCAAATAAGTTTCCAACTCAGGAGGCTCAGGTTTATTCATTTTCGTGATTCGGCTGTCATACTCTTTATAAACTGTATGGCCGGCTTTCATAAGTTCCTGAGCTTTCTGGCCGGGTTGATAATTCCCGATTAATTCAATCGTAGGGTCCATAAGAGCGTGTTCCAGCCCTTTACTGTAATTCACTGAGCATTTGTTTGTAAAGCAAGGGAGATTCGTGCAGATCGCTTTTTTCTCCGCATCGGGGAAAAGGCTTGTGCTGGCTGCTGAATTGTATTGGCAATTGGTACAAGCTCCAGCTGATTCAACTAATTTTTTGTCAGCTATATCAAAAGGAGCATCCTTCAGATTCCCTAGATATTTCTTGAAAACACCATCGTTGATTTCTAAGTTCCCTTCCAGATCCTTGAATTTCATTTCATTCCAGAGCTGTTTTTGAGATGCATTCGGCATTCTGCACAATCTCATCGCAATTGTGAGAGTCATCCGGTTATCATAGAAAGCTTGCTGGAATTCAGGGGAGAGATCATTCAGCTTCAAACGCTGAAAGACATATATATGTGACTTGCCGATGAGCTTAGCGATCTCGTTATAATCAATCTTCCGGACCGCACACAGATTTTTGAAAGCAACTGCTTCCTCCATCGCATGAATATCGCTCCGCATAAGGTTTTCGATGATCTGATATTCGATAACCTGTTCATCGGTCAGCTCCTTAATAATGCAGTCTATTTGTATTGCCTTAATAAGTTTATGCGCTCTCAGGCGTTTTTCACCGCATACCAATTCGTATTTTCCTGCCTTGCCTTTTATTGGCCTGACAGTGATCGGCTGGATAAGCGTGTTCTTTTTGATGGATTCCCCTAATTCCTGGATTTCCTTTTCGTGGAAAATTTTACGAGGGTTTGTTTTGCCAATAGAAATATCGGCGAGGTTGACGGAAAGTGATTTCATGATAGCGTTTTTTGTTAGCGTTAATTTTTGAAATAAGAGTAGGGCATCTCTGCCCTACTCTGAATCTATAAAGGAATAAAAATTGTTTACTTTTTTTTGTTGGTCTGGATTGTTTTCCAAAGCCATTTGGTATCCGCAGCTCCGTTCACTCCAGGGATAATCTGAAAGATCTGCTCCAGATGCGTGTGTTCGTCATTGCAAACAATAACGGATACCGTTTTCGGGATGTTCGGATCAGCAGCAACAACGGCTTTGTTTTCTTCGCTGACGCTTACTGAAGCTGATGTATCCGATGTTGCAGCAGCTTGTTCTCCTGGTTTGAGGACCGGGGCAATAACCGGAGCTTCTTCAGTCACAGATTCAATTGCATCCAATGGCAACATGATCTGTTTGCTTCCGTCATAATGAAACTGGAAGGGGTGTTTTCCTTCTTCATCAACGCTATGACATTCACCGGCTTTACCGGCAAGCTGCTGAGCAGTCTGTTCAACTGATCCATCAGGAAAAGAGTAATTATCCTTAAATACTTTAAGGATAGCAGGGTAAGCAAGCAAAACCACTTTGCAGCCATTTTTGATTTTTGAATCCATTTTTCGTTTTTTGAGGTGTTTGATTATTGATTGAACTATAAGATATAAGACGCAAAGGCCCCAGGTTGATACACAAATTATGCCAATCCATTTAAATACGCTGTCCATCTGAGGGTAATTTTGATAAAGTTAGTATTATTTTTTAAATAGCCTGATCAGGAGGAGTCGGGGAATCTTTGGGCCCTTTCTTTCGTGTTTTGCGATTTTTAGGCTTTCGGGTTGTCTGCTTAGGGATCTTCGCATCCTGGTTAACTTCCTTTTCCAGCTCAGCAATTGCTTCCTTCTGAATTTTATCTTCTGCCTCGATATGGCTGATCGCAACGTTATATTCTGAGATATTCCGGATGCATATTGCTTTCTGATGTATGAAATATGCAATTCTGAATGCAGGATCAAGATGAATTCTCCAAACATCACTATCCGAAAGATGTTGCTCAGCCAATCCGTAAAGCTGGAGATCCTTCATTAATCCTCTGGCTTCATTCCAGCTCATCTGAGTAGGCCGGTCCGGAAACTTCTCAGACCTGTATGAATGGATCTTTGCTGGAGTGCCTTTTGTTTTTGATCCGATCATGTCTCGGAGATGAAAGAAAAAGGGTCCCATTGATTCCAAAATTATTCTCGCAACATCTTCCTGCCCTTTGATGGATCGGATTAATGCTGAATGAATAGTTTCAGGAGGCCCTTCCGTTCCGGTTATCATTGTCATTGTTGGAGTATCAATTGTTTTTTCAACTTTCATAGCGTATAAATTAAGAATGGTTATTCAATCAGAAAATGAAAAACGAGCAGATAAAGAAAAAAATCTCTCACAAAAACCGGGATCGTTTCTATCATTGATCGCTTCGCCTCTTCTAATTTAATTTTATCTCTTTGCCGGTTTATTTCATCAAGATGACATTTGGAAAATCCTTTTGGAGGATAACGATCCGAGAATTGTGTTTTAAGTTTCCACCAGGAACGAAACGAAATCCAGAATATTCTCGCACTTTTACATGCCATTTCAAATTGAGCAATGCAAAAAATGATTAAACAGATATATTGAGAGTGATCCATGTAATTTATATAAAGAAGATTTGTTGAATCAGAAAATAAAGGGCTAGGGCGCAAACTGTAAAATCTCTCAGCGTTTTAACTGCAAAATGTTCAACTACTTTGGCGTGTTCCTTTAATCTATTTTCAAGGATCTCCTTCAGCTTCTCCTCCAGATCCTCCGGAGAACAATTTTCGCATATACATTTAATAGGATGATCCGGATAAAAAGGAAGTCCGATTCCTGGTCCGTTGGTTCCCCGCTTTCTTATATTCTTCCAGAGATCTAATTGCAATTTGAACGCTTTCAAGCTGCTCAGAAATATTCTGGAATTAAAAAACAGAAGTGCCAATAATAGAAAACGGAGGAGAGCAGCTGCCATGATCAGAGATTTTTAAAGATTGCTAAAATAATGTCACCTAAGAAAGATCCGCTCATTGCTTGCTTCATCAACTCTCCCTGGATCTTATCTTTTAAATCAATCACCGCTTTTTTGTTCTTAACATACCTGATGATGTGATCCAAAACGCTCGATGTATATTTGTCCTTATAAATGGTAAGCAGTTTCCCCCAATCCTTCACCTCATTAATAATAGGGATGAGCTTATTATAATTCACTCCGGAAGCGTTTGTAAGGGCTTCGTAAATCAAATCTGCCTGAGCTTCTTCCCGGTCCTTTGAACCGTTTGTATTTTCTTGTGCTTTGAATGGCTGAGCTTTGGATGATTCGTTTTTCTTTCTATTCTCTTCATTCTTCACGAAATCATACTCAGCATTTATAGCAGCCATTATATTATTCGCATCCGCTTTGCTCTTATCGCTTTTGAACTTGTCAGGGTGATATGACTTTCCGTATTCGATCCATTGTTTACGCAGATCCTGGAGGCTGTCATTAATATTGAAATGTTTTAGGTCTTTTACTTGCATCTTGATTTGTTTATGAGATCAATGTTCTTATGATGCATTTTGATTATCCGATTCCGACATGCTGCACGTTGCTTCCGGATCTTAATCACTTCGAAATTTACAATCAAATTGTAAGTTTTGGGACCGCATTTCTGAATATGTGTTCTTATTCCAACTCGGTCCAAGTCGGCCTGTAATTCTCTGAATTGTGCGTTGGTCATGACTGCACTCCTTCCAAATGCTGAATGATCAAACGAACCTGGCTCGGGGTGAGATTCTTATATCGCTTCCCATTTGCTCCAATCATCTTATCGAGCTTGTCTCTGATGGGTTCGATATTGCGGGAAAATTCGTATTCGGACATGCCGTAATGCTCCCGGACAGTCTTGAATGACTGTCCAGTTAATTCTAGTTTCTTATTCGCCATGATTTAATCGGAGTTGTTTCATTTTATGTATAGCGTTTGATCAGTTGATCAACATTCAATTAACAATGCTGAAAGATAGAAATTATTTTTGAATCAATCATCATACAATTCATTTACGGTCCATGTTGAAGGAGTTGGGAATGTTTTCTGAGCATTAATCACTTCAACAGGTATTCTCTGTAAAATGAAAGTCTGGAGCGGAAGAAGGAAAGAATGAATCGTATGCCGGTTGAAATAAATACAAAGGGAAAGGACCTCATCATTCATAATCTTAATCAGATATAATCTTTCCTTTGTTATGTCAGGTTTCCGGAGTTCTATTTCGTTGCAAAATGCATTAATCATTTTTTTTACAATGCGATTTTGCAATTGCTTTAAAGATGAGGCTAAGAGATATTCCTTTACTCCGTCCTGAGTCTTTGCAGATCCCTTGATGCAGAGGTCTAAATAATTCTGGAATGCTTCCAGCTCTCTATATGTGGCTTTAATCTTTATCATCGCACTGCTGATTTAAGACCCATCTGAGAGCTTTGATTTCGATGAGTAAATTATTTCTCGTATTTATTGCATGCGATTGATCGGAGATGATTTTTAATGTTTCGCTCATTGATAATTGACCGGCTTTAATATTTAATTTGTTTTTCTTTAATTCATTCCTTTCTTTTTTAAGTTCATTGATTCGAGCGAAGATCTCTTCTTTCGTTTTCATCCCCGGAGATTCAAGCAAAGGTTCATAAATAATAAATTCCGTTAAATATTCCGCATGAAAGAAATCTTTTTCAGAATTACCATCTGGCCTTACCCAATACATATCTGAATGATCCGGAGGCATTGGAGGAACTATCACTCCTCTTTGTTTGCATTTTGCAAAAAGGGTATCAACTTGGATTATATCCTTCGCGAATTCTATTCTCGTTCCTTCCGGTATTGAAAATTTGTATGTAGCGTTTTTCATTTCTTAGGTTATTTACGAATTAGTTTAACATCAATCATTCCGATTTGCCCGAAATCTCCATGATCCTGATTATTCAATATTTGAATAATTCGCGTTAATCCTGGGATCACATCATACGCAGATCTGCCCTCTCCTTTATCAAACTTCAATAGATAATAGCTTTTCTCATCCTGAGCGATGATAAGGAATGGCTTTAAAACTTCTTCAGCCGAAATCTTTGCATTCGTCTGAGACATTACATTTATGATTTCAGAAAAGAAAATTCCTAATTCGTCTTTAGGCGATTCTCCATAATTCATTTCGCCGGCATCAATAATTTTTGTTATTGATGATATAGCATGCTCTATTTCTGACTGAGCTTCTTTTATCATTTCAGAAAATTTATATCCGAATTCAGCTGAAATAATCTCTGATCTGCTTTCAGTATATACTTTCAATTCTCTCATTCCTACTTTAAATTCCCTTAATTGAAATTCAAGCGTTTTTATTAATTCAATTTCTTCTTTGAGGAGTTTTTCGATGTTATTCATAGCGTTTTTTTTGAGGAGTTTATATTACTGGTTTTTTGATTTTGAATTCATTGGAATAGAGAGGAAACTTATTTTCAATTACCTGTCCGTTTTCGATCAGGAGAATCACTTTGGAAAAAACTTCTGGCCGGTTATCGTACATGATCACCTTCGCCAATTTCTTTTCGCTCATGTATTTAAAAATCAATCTCCGGAGATTTGAAATCATGATGTTTACATAACCGCTGTTCCTGTCTCCCCGGAATTTAACGGTCCGTTCATCAGTAAACCAAACACGCATAGCAATCGGACTTTCTCCCTGAGGGATAGCTTCCTTCCCGCATGGATGCAAATGGAATGCTCTTTTGCGGAATTCTTCGATCTTATCGCTTTTGAAGATCACTGGAGTCCGGGATTCGATCACTTCGATTTCTTCGCTCATAGCTCGGATTTTTGAGGCCGTTCTGTGTGTTCTGTATCTTGTGAACAGACAGTAACAACAGAGAACAACAGAAACAACAGAACCCAAACATGATGTAATATCCACATTCGTGAATAGGAATTTTTAATCGTGGGGGCCGGGGGCCGGCTGCCGGTGCGGGTTTCGTTCATTTTTAGCTATTTGAAAATTTTGGTGTTTATTTCAATCGAATCGGACAACCTCCAAATTTTCGCGTGATTTTCACGGTGATAAAAAGTTGTGAATTCATGCGTTTTTGTGCCCTTCTTAATCACCGGGACTCCAGCTGAGGGAATCATCAGGCCGATGACAGCTCCGAGCCTTACCGCATCCTTTGTGCGTGTTTTCGAAGCTTTGGGATTAACGTGTTCTTTGTATCTGCAAACTGGAGCTTCTCTATGCTTCACATCGGCCAGACCACGCTTTTTTAATTGTCTCTTCATGTATGCAACGTTGCGGATCGAATGGAATTGATATTGATCCTTCATCCGCATAGAGGACCGATTAACATCAGGATTTATAGCATGTAGCGCATCATAATCAGCAGCCCCCAGGGAAAATGTCTCTTTCTGCAATTCAAACAAATTAACGAGGTTAAAATCAACCTTCTTATTTTGCTTTTTGTAGAAATCATCAAATGCATCCTGTATTTCCGGAGTTTTGTTAAGCTTGCGTTTTGCTTGTGTGGCCTGAGCTTGTTGGTTCTCTAAAATTTCAACAGCTTTTAAGATGTATTCGACATTTTGTAATTTATTCTTTTCGTCATATCGGACAGTAATGAAATCAATTGAAACAATATCATACATCTCAGCAACTTTTTGCCATGATGCTAATGAGATGTGCGGAGCAAACATTCCTCCTCCTGTAAATTCGATGAGCTTCAAATCTTCCAACTCGTTTAAACGAGTCCAGAAAGTGCTGTATCCGCATTTACAGAATGGGAGCAGCGTATTAATTTGATCTCTATAATCTTTAATGTGACCGGATGTTGTCTGAGCTTTGAGACAGATAAATAAATCAAAGGCTTTAAGGATGCGATTAGTCACATACTTAGTACGCTTCTTCCGGTCCGAAACCAGCTGAGACGCTAAACCTTTAAGTATTTTGATTTCTGTCATTGCTAGATGCTCTTAATTTTCAAGTTCATTAATCTGACTTTCCAACTCAGAGATCTGTTCTCTGTAATAATTGGATAGACTTTCATAATCCCTTGAAGAGCGATCTAATGATGCTTTATAGGAGAGGAGTTTTTCTTTTCTTTTTCTTAATTCTTCAATCTTGCTTTCCTGAGATTCAGGAACATTTTTTTCTAAATCTGCCATTGGTTTTTTGTTTTAAGTGAGGAATTAATTGCCTATCCTAAGAATTCTTTGAAGTAAATCCTCCATGCCGTTCATGATGCGCTGAAGTATATTTATCAGGGATGGCCCTGCTTAAATGAGCAGCATTCGGATTTGTCGGATATTCTTTTGTGAGATGCAGATTGATGATGTATGCTGTATCACAACCAAAATCCTCAACGATCTTTGCTAAGGCTTCTTCCTTTGTAAGGACTCCGATAAAGATTTCATTGAAGATCATTGAGAAGGCAACGAATTCAACGTGCGTGTTTTCATTCTTTGCCATAAGAGGAGAATTAATCATGTTTTTGAAGGTTAGTGAACATTTTTAATTTAGGCTTCCCCGGAGGGGGAAGAGTAATGTGAGAAATTCATTACTCTTCCTTTTTTCATTTTGTGGTTGTCTGCAACTAATACACTTGATGCAAATTCTTCCAGTTATAAAACCATGCTTTCGCCTGGAATTCAACTTTGGAAGTTTCACCAAAGGATTTGCGAGCAGTCCCCTTCGTAACGGGATCGAAGAGAGGCTGAATGACAAACTCATTGATGATTGCAGCAGCGAAACAGATGAGATTAACCAGCGAACTCAGCAGAAAACTGAAGAATCCAAGCAGATAACTTTTCATGTTGTTTGTTGTTAGCGGTGATTCCTACTCTTTTCAAGATTTTCGGATTTCTCTTTTAGGGAGATTAACGCATTCCGTTTGGAACGTTCTGTTCAAGATAATTAATCAAGTCCCCAACTGTTTTCATTTTGAGTGCATCTTCATCAGGAATAGCGATTGTATATTCCTTTTCGCAATGCAGAATTAATTCAATGAAATCAACTTCTTCAAATCCGAAATCTTCATAGAAATCAGCTCTTTCGGTAATTTGCTGAAGCTCCAAAAATTCATAATGCTCCAGGATGATGTTTTTTACTCGGGAAGAAATAAGTGACATAGGCTAAGAAATTATAATTGTTAATTAACTGAAGCAAAAAATAAAGGGGAGGGGAAAACAGACCTTCTCTGTAAAACCTCCCTCCCCATGCGTAACCGGATGGCAGATCCATTAACGCAGTAAAAAAACCGGGCGGGAGCAGCCATGTTCCCGAACCCGGCATGAGTGTTAAACCTGTTCAAACACTCTAAAAGGAACCGGCCAGGGAGCCTATCCCCTGGACCGGGATTTGCGAATTGATCAGCTATCACACTAATCAATTGCTTGGGAAGAATCATTAATGAGATTAAGGCCATATTAAAGCATTTCTGAATTATTCTTTTCAATCCTGGACTGTTTGCGCCTATGCAAAATCGTTTTGAATTCCTTCCCTTTCTGCTTCAGCTCTTTC
>Ga0210401_10000764_pt1 | contig 38897 bp, 37 predicted proteins | sample IncBWH32MmetaG_FD_150866 | JGI IMG/M metagenome (GOLD analysis project Ga0210401, IMG submission 150866) | Forest soil microbial communities from Barre Woods Harvard Forest LTER site, Petersham, Massachusetts, United States - Inc-BW-H-32-M | ecosystem: Environmental > Terrestrial > Soil >... | reverse complement strand
GCGCTCTGTGTGTCTCGGCGGTATCGGTTTTTCGTCCCGGGGGCCAGGGACAATGCCAGCCCCCGCACCGCCGCCTGTGCTAAACTTAGCGTTCATGCATCCCGCCATACCCCGCTTGTTGGACCTTCAGACCGTCGACCACCACATAGCCGCGCTGCGCTCCGATCTCGAGAGTTTTCCCAAGCGTATTCGGGAAGCCGACCTCAAGCTGGGCGGAGCGCGAGCCGCCCTGGCTGCCGCCAAAGAAGCCCACGTCAACGGCCAGAAGGAACGCAAGAAGTTCGAGCTCGACGTCGAACAATGGAAGGAACGTGCGCGCAAATACCGCGACCAGAGCGGCGCCGTGAAAACCAACGAAGCCTACAAAGCCTTGCAACACGAAATCGCCAACGCGGAAGGTGAGATGGCCAAAGCCGAAGATCGCCAGTTGGAGATCATGATGGCCGGCGAAGACGTTGAGCGCCGCGTCAAAAATGCCGAAATAAACCTCAAGTCGGCCGAACAATCCGTCGCGATTGAGCGCAAGGACATCGAAACGCAGCAAGGCGCCAAGAAAAAAGAACTGGACGCGGCGCTAGCCGAGCGGGAACGGGCGCTCGCTCCTGTACCGGAAGATTTGCGCATCCTTTACGACCGCATCGCCAAACGCCACAACGGCACCGCGCTGGCATTAGCTCGCGACGGCCAATGCCGAGGCTGCGGCATGCGCGTCCTTCCGCACACTATTCAAATGCTCGTGCAGGACACGAATGACGAAGAGGTTTACCGCTGCGAAAGCTGCGGTCTCATCCTCTATTCGCTTGAACCGGTCATCGCTCACAATCTCGACGCCGCGGGCGGCAATGCGGCTTCCGTGTCAACCACCTAATGGCCAAGCGCGTCCTACCTCCCCGGGTTGCGGGGCTCTTCGCTGACGGAGCGTCCGAAGCAAAACCTGTCGCGGCTGCGTACCGCGCCAATATCGACGGCGGCTCGCGTGGCAATCCCGGCCCCGCAGCCTACGGAGTGGTGATTCGCGACGCTAAAGGCGACATCGTCGCCAGGTTGAAAAAATACATCGGCCGCATGACGAACAACGTCGCCGAATACTACGGGCTGATTGCTGCGCTCGACTACATGCAATCGCAAGGCATCCGGGCGCTGCGCATCGAGAGCGATTCCGAGTTGCTGGTGAAACAGATGCGCGGCCAGTACAAGGTGCGGAGCCCGGAGCTGCAGCCACTCTTCGAGCGCGCGCGAAAGATGTCGCAGTCGCTCGAATCGTTCCGCATCGACCACGTCTATCGCGAGCAGAATCGCGAAGCCGATGCGCTGGCCAACGAAGCTATGGATGAAGTCGAAGGTGGCAGTGCCAAGTCCGCCAAGGCTGCTGCGGCGGCGGCGCCAACTCCAGCAGCAAAATCAGAAACGCGAGCTCCAGTCGGGGAAGTCCGCAAGATCCGGGCGCGTTTCCGCAGCGGCGTCCTCTATCTGCTCGAAGATGTCGACCTCCCCGATGGCGTTGAAGTTGACGTCCTGCTCCGGCTGCTCCCGCCGAAGTCGTGACCGCTCGCATTCAGAAAAATTCCTAGCTCAAGTTCTGCTCAAACCTCGCCAGGACCACATGTCTCGTGCGAATGGTAGCGAAATAACTATTTTGTGTCGGCCAAGGCCACGTAAGCACCCAGGCCGATCATCCCGAGGCCGGAAGCGACTCGCTGGCGGCTGCGGAAGCGGGCGCTGTGCTTGAGTTTTTGCTCGAGCGGAGCGGCGAGCAGGACGACGACGAGGTCGGCAGTGGTGTTGAGGGTGACGGAGATTGCGCCGAGTACCACGAACTGAAGGAAGATGTGACCAGTTGGCGCGGAAATGAATTGCGGGATGAACGATAGGAAGAAGAGGGCGGTCTTTGGGTTGAGCGCTTCGGTGAGGATGCCTTGGCGGAAGGCATTTCGCGACGGTGTCGCGGCGCTTACGGCTAGCTCCGCGTTGCGTGTGCGGATCATGCGGAAGCCCAGCCAGACGAGATAGGCGGCACCGGCATACTTTACGGTGTGAAACGCAACGGCTGAGGCCGCGAGGATGGCGGAAACTCCCAGCGCTGCGGCAAATACATGGAAGAGTCCGCCGACGAAAGTGCCAAGCGAGGACTGAATCCCCTCGCGGCGGCCGCCTGCCAGGCTGCGAGCCAAAACATAAAAAATTCCCGGACCCGGGGTGATGGCTAAGATTAGCGCGGCGGCGAAGAACAGCAGGAATCGATGAGCGTCGAACATGCGGGAATTGTAAGCGTTGCGGCACGGGCCAGCAACAAGTCCATCACGCGACGAAGCGATTGCCGCAGATCGGCAGATTCACAGGGAGGAACGGCTGTGTCACGAAATGTGTGGGCGCCAGCGCGCGAATTGGCGCGATGACGCCGGTAGCCTGCTGTATCGACGCGCGTGCCGTGTTTGGTCTAGCATAGCGTGCCGTATGAATCCGCGACCCCCGCGCGATTCGCGCTCAGGTCAGAATCAAATAGCTACAAGAAAGGCCGGCACCATGGGATCGATTTCTGTGGCTTGCTACAAACCGAAACCGGGTTGCGAGGCTGCACTGCTCGAACTGGTTCGCGGGCATCTGCCGCCACTGCGTGCAGAGGGGTTGGTAACCGATCGCGTCTCGATCGTGATGCGCGCCGCGGACGGGACGATCATCGAGATTTTCGAGTGGGTTTCGCAGGACGCCATTGCTGGGGCGCATGCGAATCCCGTGGTGCTGGATCTGTGGAAGCAATTTGAAGCGGTCTGCACCTACGAAGTGCCTTCCAACATTGCTGAGTTTCAAAATATGTTTGCGCACTTTGCATCGGTCTGAACTGACGGCGGACGTTTTTCGGAGGCACGTTAAATGGAAGAGCAGCTAAGCCTGGAATTTTTGCGCGTGGTGGAAAATGGCGCGATCGCGGCGGCGCGCACGATGGGCTTTGGAGATCGCCACAAAGCCGATGAGGTCGCCGTCGAGGCCATGCGCAAGACCATGGACGCAGTGCAGATGGACGGCACCATCGTAATCGGCGAAGGCGAGCGCGACGAAGCGCCGATGCTGTATATCGGCGAAAAAGTCGGGCTAGCGACACACGCGCCGAAGGCTTTGTTTCCGGAAGTGGACATCGCGGTGGACCCGCTCGAAGGTACGAATCTTTGCGCGACTGGTGCGGGCGGCGCCATCGCGGTACTGGCAGCGAGCGAAAAGGGCGGGCTGCTGCATGCTCCGGACATTTATATGGAGAAGATTGTGGTGGGGCCGTCGTGCAAAGGCGCGGTGGAGCTGGATGCACCGGTGGCGGACAATTTGAAGTCGATCGCGAAGCGGCTCGACCGCGACGTCGAGGATTTGACCATTATCGTGCTGGACCGGCCGCGGCACGAGAAGTTGATCGGGGATATTCGCAAGGCGGGGGCGCGCATCCGGCTGATTGGCGACGGAGATTTGTCGGCGGGAATTTCCGCGGCGGTTGTGGGAACGAGCGTGCATGCGGTGATGGGAAGTGGCGGGGCGCCAGAGGGTGTGATTACGGCGGCGGCGCTCCGGTGCTTGAACGGGCAAATTCTGGCGCGGCTCGTGGTGACGAAACCTCAAGATACGGAGCGGCTGGCGAAAATGGGTGTGAAAGATCCTCACCGGATTTACGACACGGAAGATTTGGCGCCGGGGAAAAAGATTATTTTTGCGTGCTGCGGGGTGACCGACGGGAATTTGTTGAAGGGTGTGCGGTTTTTTGGCGAGGGCGTGCGCACAATGTCGATGATTTTGACGCTGGATGACCGCCAGGTGCGCTTTATCGATTCTGTGCACCTAGAGAAGCGGCCGGACGTTCGAGTGAGATTCTCCTGATCGCACCGAGCTCGTTTCGCCTCCTCTTTTCTCTTTGGAAAAAGCACCCGCTTCGGAAAGCGGCCGCTACAGCCGCTCTAAATTGTCCTGGTGTTGCCGATTTAACATAGTTCATCGCGCTTGGCGTGGAAGAAAACGCGAAGTGATGAGACACAAGGGCACATGAACTCAATCTGGCCGCCAGGCCAGTAGCCAGTCCGACATTAAGCAGCCTACTCTCGGCCTACCAGTTCGATTTCAATTCAACCACGATTATTAGCCATCGAAGCGGGTTAGCACGGGGATCCGTAGCGCCTTGCTTGCCGCGAGTCAAAGACCGAGTCAACGATGGGGGACAAGCCCGTGAAACGCATCTGGATCACTCCGACCATAGCCTTGGGAATGCTCGTTGCGGGTTGCGCAGGAGTCGGGAGCAAGAGCGGAGGATCCTCGCCGACGACGCCACCCGAGAATATGGGTGTGGTGGTAACGGTGGCGCCAGCGACTGCGATGGTACGTGCAGGTGCGACGCAAGCATTCACGGCTGCGGTAACCGGGAATGCAAACGCCAGTGTGACATGGTCGGTGAACGCTGCGGCGGGAGGAAACGCAGCGACAGGAACAATTGATGCAACGGGCTTATACACGGCACCAGCGAGTTTGCCGACGCCCAATACGATCACCGTGACGGCGACGAGCGCGGCAGATGCCACCAAGTCGGGGAACGGCGCAGTGACGCTGGAGAATCCGGTTCCGGTGCTCACGTCGGTGAGTCCGACGACGATTGCCCCCGGCGCCTTTTCACTGACATTGAATGGCAGCGGATTCATCAAGACATCGGCGGTAACGTTCGGCGGACAAGCGCTGACAACGATGTACGTATCCGCAACGGAACTCCAAGCTGTCGGAAGCGCGACCGCGGCGCAAGTGGGCAGCGTTCCGGTGGTGGTACAGAATCCGGACCCCGGCGCGGCCGCATCTTCTTCATTAATCGCCGCCGTGGTGGGAGGCGGCACGCCGGTCTCGGCCGCAGCGGCGGTACGGTTTCTGGAGCAATCCACATTTGGGCCGACGCCGGAATTCGTGAATCAAGTGCAGCAGATTGGCTTCGCTCCATTTCTGGAAACGCAGCTGGCCGCTCCCGCTTCCACGTATCCAACCCCGCTGACCACCGACACCAACCTCACCAAAGTACAGAACCAGTTTTGGCTCAATGCGGTCAACGACAGCGATCAACTCCGCCAGCGCGTGGCGTTCGCGCTGAACGAACTCTGGGTTGTGTCGCAGAACAAAGTGAGCGACCCCACGGGGTACACGAATTACATGCAGGCGCTAACGAATGATGCGCTGGGAAATTATTACGACGTGATGAAGGACGTTACTCTCACGCCGGCCATGGGTCACTTCCTGGACATGGTGAACAACGACAAGCCCGCGACCGGGCAGCACGCCAACGAGAATTATGCGCGTGAATCGATGCAGTTGTTCACACTGGGATTGAGCCTGCTCAACCCAGATGGCACCCCGCAGCTCGATAGCAGCAGCAATCCGATTCCCACATATACGCAGAATGATGTGATGGCACTCGGGCGCGCCTTTACCGGCTGGACGTACCCCACGGAGCCGGGGCAAACGCTGCAGAAACACAACCCGTCCTATTACGGCGGGCCCATGGTGGCGTTCGAGTCTAACCACGATACCGGTGCGAAGACGTTACTTGGCCAGCCGGTCGCCGCCGGGCAGAGCGCTGAGCAAGAACTGGACGCCGTGCTGACGATCATTTTCAACCATCCGAACCTGCCGCCGTTTGTGGCGCAGCAACTCATCGAGAAACTCGTGACCAGCAATCCGAGCCCGGCCTATGTGGGAAGAGTGGCTGCCACTTTTTCAAGCGGGACATTCCAGACATACGGAACCGGAAAGCGCGGGGATATGTCCGCTACCGTTGCGGCGATACTGCTGGACGCGGAAGCGCGCCGCGGTGATTCGGCGACGACGGCAGACGCGAATGACGGCAAATTGCGCGAACCAGTAGTGATGGAGGCAAGCATCGCTCGCGCATTCCATGCAAGTACCGACGGGACCGGCTTCACGGGTTGGAGCAGCACGCTTTCGCAGAGTTTGTTCAACTCCGGCAGCGTCTTCAATTTCTTTCCGCCAACAAATCCGATCGCCGGGACAACTTTGAACGGGCCCGAATTCGCCATTTTCAACACCAATACCAGCTTGGCGCGGGTGAACTTCATCAATTCCATCGTCAACGGAACCATCAGCAGCGGCACGAAGCTGGATTTCACGCCGGTCATCAATGCGGGGACGACGGACCAGATGGTGGATTGGCTCAACACCTTGTTCCTGCACGGAACGATGTCGAGCCAGATGAAACAGAGCATTTTGACAGCGATGAGCGCGGTGGGCAGCACGGATACGATGAATCAGGCGAAGGTCGCGACCTATCTGGTGACCTCGTCGTCGCAGTATCAAGTGCAGCGATGAGCACGGTGAAAAAGCCGTAGGGGCGCACTTCAGCGGTCCCTATTGCCTTCCGCGTGTTCGGGTTGGAGCTTTGCGTTAGAGATTGCGAGTCAGCCGGACGATGAGGGGGAACGAGTCATGACGCATCACACACGAAGAGACTTCATGCGGCTGGCGTGCTGCTCGGCGGCGACTGCGTCGCTGGTCGGCGGCTTGAGCAAGTTCGGATTGGTGAGTGCGCTGGCGCAGGGGACCACCGACTACAAGGCTCTCGTGTGCGTATTTCTGTTTGGAGGAAATGACGCCAACAACATGATTGTGCCGATCGATACGGCGGGGTACACAAACTACCAGACGATCCGCGCGAATCTGGCGCTGTCGCAGGCGTCGTTGCTGCCACTGCAGGTCGGAAGCGTCGCCAATTTCGGGTTGCATCCGAACCTTCCGGACCTGCAGAGCTTGTTCAACAACCAGAAAGTGCTGGCGGTTCTGAGTAACGTAGGCACGCTGGTGCAACCGACCACTCGACAGCAGTATCAGAGTCAAAGCAGCCTGCCGCAGAATTTGTTCTCGCACTCGGACCAGCAGAACCAGTGGCAGACGACGCAGCTCAGCGGCATCCAGGACGCCGGCTGGGCCGGCAAAGTGGCGGACAAGGTGACGCCGACATTCAACAGCAGCGCGCTGTTCCCGCCGATCCTATCGCTTGCCGGGAGCACGATTTTTTCCACCGGGATCACCACGCGGCCCTTCACCATGAGTCCCGGAAGCACGCCGGGCTTGAGCGGAATTGATAGCTCCACGGCGTCCCAAGCGAAATTCTTGGGGGTGCAACAACTGCTGACGTTCGATACCGGCATTTCGCTGGTACAAGCGACCAGCGCGGTGACTACACAAGCCATTAAAGAGAGCCAGGTACTGGCAACAGCGTTGAAAAATATCCCTGCGATTCAAACCGCGTTCCCAGCGAACAACGGGCTGGCGTCCCAGTTGAAACAGGTGGCGCAAGTCATCGCGGCACGCAGCGCGCTGGGCATCAACCGTCAGATCTTCTTCTGTTCCGCCGGGGGATTCGATACGCACAGCGACCAGCTCAATACGCAGGTGGGACTGTACTCGCAGTTGAGCCCGGCCATGGCAGCGTTTTACAGCGCGACGCAAGAGCTGGGTGTGGCAAATCAGGTGACCACATTCACCTTGTCGGAGTTCAGCCGCACCTTCCAGCCGGGATCCAACGGCGGCACGGACCACGCTTGGGGCGGCCATCAATTGATGATGGGCGGCGCCGTGAAGGGCAACGCGATGTACGGAACATTTCCAACGCTGGCGTTGGGCGGGCCTAATGATACCGGCGGCAACGGGCGATGGATTCCTTCGACCTCTGTAGATCAGTATGCGGCGACGCTCGCGTCGTGGTTCGGAGTCGCAAACACGGATCTGCCGACGATTTTCCCGAACCTTGCGAATTTTCAGACTTCCAATTTGGGATTCTTGGGATAGCCCAGCCTGCTGGGGCACACCGGTTTACGGCTGGGTTTTAGGGGCGCACTCTCGGGACCTCAGGGTAAACAGGGGCTGCGCCCCGTCCAATTGCCTTGTCATTCACTAGCGCTAGCAGCGTCTCGCTAGGTAGGTATTCCGGAACCAGCTCGCAGAGTGTTTCGATTAGCGGCGCCAGATTGCGCCCTCGCGCGCCCTCGGAAATAGCTTCCATCGCGGAATCCAGGCGTTTCGGCGACGGCCTCGGCCCGTTTATTTTGCGGAGCCTGTCGTCGCTGGTGGGCTCGAGCCATTCGGCGGCGGAGATCAGATCTTCGGTAAGTTTGTCGCCGGGTCGCAGGCCGGTGTAGACGATTTCGATTTCACCGGGACGCCAACCTGCTTCGTGAATCAGTCGGTTTGCGAGTTCAACGATCCCTACGGGCGCGCTGAGTTCCGGAATCAAAATGCCTGCGTCTTCGTTGAGCGCTGCGGCGGCAAGAATCAGGTCCACCGTTTCCGGCAGAGAGACGAAGTATCGGCGCGCCTCCGGGTGCGTAACCGTGACTGGGCCGCCCCGCGCGATTTGCTCCTTAAACAGCGGAACTACACTTCCGTTTGAACCCAGAACATTGCCTAGCCGCAACCCGCTCATCCGAGTTGCTCGCGTGCTGAGCCGCAACAAAACCAACTCGGCAACGCGCTTCGCGGCCCCCATGACGCTCCGGGGATTCACCGCCTTGTCCGTGGAAATCATGACGAGTTGGCGGACGCCATGGCGCAGCGCTGCCATGGCCAAGCTCCAGGTCCCCAGGACGTTGTTGCGAATCACGGCGAGCGGATTTACTTCCATGAGCGGCACGTGCTTGAACGCCGCCGCGTGGAAGATCGTGTCGGGGCGATGTTTTTCCAGGATTTCATCAAGCAGTACTTCGTCCGCAATGTCGCCAAGAATAGGAACGTGCGAGGACGAGCCGCCCGCGCTCAGTTCGCTGTCGATTTCGTAGAGGTTTTGCTCGGAATGGTCGAGAAGCAAAAGCAGCTTTGCGCCGGAACGAACGACCATCCTGGCGAGGGCCGAGCCGATGCAGCCGCCGGCGCCGGTGATGAGAACGATCTTGCCCGGGCTAGCTCCGTTGAGTGGGTTCACCGGATCACAGCGTTTTTCAAGGATGGCTGCCGGTGAGTGCCAGGAAGACGCGGTCGTCCACAGCGACAGAACGAGTGAAGAGCGTGGCAGCGACGCTGGCATCCGGCAGAGCGACCTGAGCCGAATTCCCGCTCAGCGCCGGGCCCGCGGGTTTCGCATCCGTGGTCGAGGCATCGCCAGGCTGCAGCGAGATGCGCGTCGTCTTCGGCGTACAACTCGTGGCGCCGAGGCAGGTATCACGAACGAAAACCTGTCGATAGCCGCTATTGTTCGCACTGACTGCCGCGGACTTCGCCTGCGCGGCAGATTTGCTGGATGTCGGGCTCGGCGTCACCGCCAGGAACGCGATGAAGCGTCCCGACGCGCTGACCGAAGGCAAAATTCCTTCCGCACCCACCAGTGCGCCCTCCGTATCCGTAGAGACAAGTTGCGTCGAAGGGGTGCACGAAGTCGTGCTCGCACCGAAACAGGTGTCTCGGAGATAGACCTGGCGGCCCGCAGGCGCTCCGGAAGCGATGTTGGTCGCCGCCGAGCTAAAGGCAATGTAGCGGCCGTCGGAACTCATGGACGGCGCGCGGCTGTCATCGTTGCCCGGCGTGCCGTCGGCGGCAGCGGAAACAATCAGCGTGCGCGGCTGGCAACCGGAAGCCGCGCCTTCGCAAGTGTCGCGAACGAAAACCTGCGCGTGCTCTCCCTGCGTTGCGGTGTAGCTGACGTAGCGGCCGTCAACACTTACGGTGGGCGTCTCTTCCGCGACGTTGGTTCGCGGCGCCGCCGTTGAGCCCGTTCCCGCAGGGGTAATGGAAAAAGGAAGGCCGCCGGGGCTGGTTCCGCCGCCGCCACCAGATGGACCTTGAACGCCGCCGTTGGGCGGGGTCGCAGGCGGAGCCGGTGGGTTGTAGACGGTTACGATCGCGGAAACGGGTTGCGCGGTCGTGTTTACAAGCAGGCTTGTATCCACCGTGGCCTGAATCTGCGAAGCGTTGATCGTAACAATCGGAAGCGTGGTTTGCGTGGGCCCCAAATTCCAGCGAACTTGCGAACCACCCGACGGATCGGAGGTCGGCAGGAAACTGCTGCCGTTGACGGTAAGGGTAAACGACGCACTGCCAGCCGCGGCAGAACTCGGCGAGATCGAAGTGATCGCCGGAACTGGATTGGCCGCGGGATTAACGACAAACGTAAGCACGTTGGACAGCCCGTTGTTTCCCGCTCCCGAAAAGGGATTCAAGGTATTGACGAAAACCGTGCCGGGCTTGGCGATCATCGCGGTAGTAATCGCGGCGGTAACCGTGGAAGCGCTCACATACGTTGTGGGGATAGTCCCGCCATTCCACTGCACCACGGTCTGCGTGACAAAGCCGCCGCTGGGACTGCTGACCGTCAACGTAAAAGCCGGGCCTCCAGCGCTTGTGGTCGAAGGTGCCAGAAAGGCGATCGACGCTCCGGTGGGATTCTGAAACGTATTGCCGTAGTCGTTGCAGCCGGCGACGCCGAGAATCCCGGCGAGGAGCGCGAAGCCTAATGCCGGACGTCTCATCAATCTGCCCGGAGCGCCAGAAGTAACCGCTATCAGCGCATCCTCAGCGCGAAATCCACGCCCCAGGGTCACACGAAATCTCATCACACGTAAGACGGGCCAAAACCACTTCATCGAAACTCCTTCATTTGAAACTGGTGACCGCGGTGCGGTCGATCTCGCCACCCGATAGCCGCTTTGCGGCTCGCCCTGCCCGGGCGCACGGCGGGGAGCCCGCGACGCCAAAGTGCTGTTGGAGTGAGATGCGCAATCGTTGCCGCGCGTTGACTAAGCCTTCGCCCGACTTACCCCGAGCTCGTTGCGACCGAGTTTGCCGCAAACGAGCTTGCCGCGGCCGGGCTTAGCCGCGCCCTAACTTTTTGCAGTCCACACCCGCCGCAACCCCGGAAGTCACGCCACGACCGGCGTTTATCCTGATCATTGCGCGTCGTTTAACCCTACATGATTACCATTGCCGCCGGGATAAGGTCAATCGGCAATCAGACCCAGCGGAAGTTGACCAGCCGTAATCACAGACCGCGGTAGTCATGGAGTTGTGGCCCCGGATTCAGCGCCGATCGCGCCAAGCGAGGCCTGAACCAGGTTGCGGATGTGGGCGTTGCATTCCTCATCGCTAGTGCGCAAGGAGGCAGCGGCTCGATAGGACCGTTCGGCCAGCTGACGGCGTCCCAGCTTGGCATACAGGTCGCCGCAGATGAGCTGAAACAGTGGATTAGCAGGATACTTTTCCGCGAGGGGCACGGCAATCTGAAGCGCCCGTTCGTACTTTTGATCGTAGTTGTGAAGGCAGAGCGCCAGGTAGAAGCGGGCTTCGGGCGGAGTAAGAACTCCTTGGTTGATGGCGCGTTCCAGCTGTTGCACGCCTTCCTGTTTACTGCCGCCGGGGATGCCCATGAAGAACCGTAGAACGCGAGCGACGCCGGAGAGGGTGTCCGCGTAATAGTTGTAAAGACCGAGGCCCATGTAGGCGTCGCTCAAATCCGGATCCAATGCGACAGCGTGCAGGAGGCGTTCTCGCGCGCGCACCCCGGCGCGGGCGCCATTGCGGGTGTCTCCGCGCAGGCCGTAGATGCGCGCGAGCTGCGCGTCTCCCACGCCGGCGTAGAATTCCATCTCGGCGGTGTCGTGCAACGCAATTTGCGCCGCGGCAAGCAATGCCGCTTTCGCGCCGAGATCGATGTAGTGCTGGTCGGCCGCGAGTTTGGCGCGATGCCGCGGATAGCTCATGCCGTATCGGAATTCGGCGGAGGTGCACCAGATCTTCCACCAGAGTGCTTCCGCTTCCAGGAGATAGCCAAGCGGATGTTCGGGACGCTCCTGCTGGAGGCGGCGAGAGCCTTCGGTGGCGCCGGAGAGATCGCCGGAATAGATCTGGTCGAGTATAGGATACGCGGAAGAAGGCAGGTCGAGTTTCGCGCAGCGGAGAGGACCAGCCGAAGTGAGAATGAGACCGACGAGAAGGAGAAAGGCGCGAAAAACTGGGATCGACATGAACCGGTCCGCCCGAGAGTTCGAATTTACGGAGAAGAGTTCGACTTCGAACGAGTCTAAGCTGTCCGACGATGGTTGCAAAACGAAATGGCCCTTCCCGTGAATCGCGCCGACCCTTTTTGAATTCCCGATGCTCCAGCCGAGAACGCCATCTCTCCGCAAATCTCCGCGTCCTCTGCGTCTCTGCGTTATCTTTCCATGCTCTTAAGCGTTAGGACCAGCCAGATTAGGTACGTCGGCGCGCATTTGTTATCCTCGGCGGCGCGATGACATCGCCACAAAATGGTGATCCAGGCGGGGGAGTGCCCGCTCCGCTGGAAAAACGCGGAGACCTCGAACGCGGCCTCGGCTTGAAGGAAGCCGTGGCGCTGAACATGATCGAGATGGTCGGCGTTGGGCCCTTTGTAGTGATTCCGCTGGTCATCAAGGCGATGGGCGGGCCGCAGTGCCTGCTGGCTTGGGCCGCGGGCGCGGTGCTGGCGCTGCTGGACGGGTTTGTGTGGTCGGAGTTAGGCGCGGCCATGCCCCTCGCGGGCGGAAGCTACGTGTTTCTGCGCGAAGCTTACGGGCCGGGGCGCATGGGTCGCATGATGTCGTTTCTGTTTGTGTGGCAGACGCTGATTCAGGCGCCGCTCAGCCTCGCGTCCGGCGCCATCGGATTTTCCCAGTACGCTTCCTACCTTTATCCGCTCGGAAAATACGGAGAGAAAGCGCTGTCCGGAGCGCTGGTGATCGCGCTGGTGCTTTTGTTGTATCGACGCATCAGCTCGATCGGACGAATCTCGCTGTTTCTGTGGGCGGGCGTGATCGGAACAATCTTGTGGTTGATCTGGGGCGGTGTAACGCACTTCCAGCCAAAACTCGTCTTTACCTATGCGCCCGGTTCGTGGGATTTCTCGTGGCTGTTTTTCGCGATGCTGGGGTCCGCGACGGTGAACACCATCTACACTTACTGGGGTTACTACAACATTTGCCACCTTGGCGGCGAGATTCGCGATCCCGAGCGCAACATTCCGCGCGGAATTTTCCTTTCGATCATCGGCATCGCGGTCCTGTACCTGGCGATGCAGACCAGCATTCTGGGAGTGCTCCCGTGGCAGCAAGCGCAGGATTCGCCGTTCATCGTGAGCGCGTTCATCGAGAAATTGTACGGCAGCGGAGCGGCGCGCTTTGCAACGGTGATGATCTTGTGGATTGCGTTTGCGTCAGTGTTTTCGTCGCTGCTGGGGTATTCGCGTGTCCCGTATTCGGCGGCTCTCGATGGGAATTTCTTCAGCGTTTTTGCGCGCGTGCATCCGAAAAAGCGATTTCCGCACGTGTCGTTGCTGTTTCTCGGCGCATTGACGTTTGTTTTCGCGCTGCTGTTCAAGTTGCGCACGGTGATCGCCGCGGTGCTGGCCATGCGGTTAATCATTCAATTCATCGGACAGGCCGTGGGCGTCATGCTGTTGCGGCGGCGGTGGTCAGCGGACCGCCTGCCCTTTAAGATGTGGCTGTATCCGTTGCCCGCGCTGCTGACCATCGCGGGTTGGATTTGGCTCTTTCTACGAACGGGGAGGGCGGTTTGGTGGGGGCTATTCGTGATTATTCTAGGACTGGCAATATATTTGGTGCGGTCGCGTTTGCGGCGCGAGTGGCCTTTTCTTCCGCCCGCTGCAGAGCGAGCGCGATGAGAAAACGCACGCTCGCGGTCGCAATCGCATTGAGCTTTCCGTTTTTCGCGGGCGGCGGTGCGTCGCCGGTCAACGCCCAATTTTCGCCGCAAGCGGGAACAGGTCCAGGCCTGCCCGAAACCATTGAAGCCATCGACAGCGCCCGTGTGACCACGCGCATTCTGTACATCGATGCGCATCCCGATGATGAGTCTGCCGCCGTGCTCACTTACCTTGCGCGAGGCCTGCATGCCGACGTGGCCCTGCTCTCCCTCACGCGCGGAGAAGGGGGGCAGAACGATCTTGGACCGGAACAAGCGCCGCAACTCGGCTTGATTCGCACACAGGAGTTGCTCGCGGCGACCCGCGGCTATGGCGTGAAACTCTATTTCACGCGCGCGCGTGACTTCGGATTCTCGAAGACGCCCGAAGAAACAGAGAAAGTCTGGGGCGATCAGGTTCTCGTAGACATGGTGCGGGTGATCCGCAGGTTCAGACCTAACATCGTGATCAGCAACTTTGGAAATGTGCATTCGGGGCATGGGCATCACCAGGCTTCGGGATTGCTGACACCCAAGGCGGTGAAGTCCGCCGCCGATCCCAATGCCTATCCGGAACTACAAAAGGAAGGATTGAAGCCATGGTCGGCGGGAACCGCTGGAGTTCAAATTATGGACCTGGACCGCGCCTCGGACTCGCCGCAAGGCTACTCGATTCCAGTTGGCGAGGTTTCTCCGCTATATGGAAAAACCTACCGCGAGATTGGTCTCGACGCGTTCGCTAATCATCGCACGCAAGGCATCTCCGCATTCCTGGGCTCGCCGTTTTTGCGGCGACCCATCGGGTTGATTCCCGAAGCCGGGTCAAAGTTCACTCCCGGCATGTTGAATTCGAACTTGATCGCGCTGTCGGGCGACGACGCGGGACTCGGATGCGGCGGAAAAGCGTCCTATTGCGACACGCTGAAAAAAGTAGATGATAACCTTGCCGGCGCCCGCGCCGCGGCCCTGGAACTGTCCTGGAAGCAATCCTCCGCCCTGGTTGCCAGCGCGGGGACCAATCTCGAATCGATTTTCGCAGCCAGTCAAGCTCAGCACGGCGCGGACGCTTTTCGCGACGAGCTGGACCTGGTCAAAAGGCGCATCGATCGAGCCCTCGCTCTGACCGCCGGCTTCCAACAAACGGCGGAAGCGGATCGCGCCTATGTAGTCGCCGGTGAGGCTTTCAAAATCAGGTTGACGAGGCGCTGCCGGCCTGAAGTCTCCTGCGCCTTTGAGGATCCGGCGCTGGTGCTGCGCAACTCCCGGAAGCAAACGCAAATCGGGCATGCGGATGCCAATTCGGGCGATGCCGACCTTACGGTTACGCTGACCGCTGAGCAATCGAAGAGCGATTTTTTCGATGAGGATTTGCCGGAGCCATCACCGCTGGTCGAAGCGAAACAGACCATGACCATCGCGGGATACAGATTCGATGTAAATCAGCCGGTAACACATATCGAGGCTAGCTCGACGAGAGTCGATCGCGTGCCCCTGCGAATGGTTCCAGCCTACACGCTGATGGTCGAACCCAAGCAAGCAGTCGAAGTGGTGGCGAAAAAACAGGCGCCATTCGATGTTTTACTCCGAGTTCATTCCTATGCGATGCAGGCCCACAAGGTCAGCGTGGGATTGGATGTGCCCCAGGGCTGGACCGCGTCCCAACCGGTGGAGGCCGCTTTCGACGGAGCCGGCGACAAATACGTCAAGCTGACGGTGACTCCGCCGCAGAAGATTTCATCCGGGAATTTCACGATCGCAGCCTATGCCAAACTCGGCGAAGAGAAATTCTCGACTTCACTCGAGCCGCTCCCAACCTTGCCGACGCAGCTTTGGAGCGAGCCGGCGCAATGCGTGGTACACGCGTTCGCGATCAACGTGCCGGAAAATTTGCGCGTCGGCTACATCACGGCCGAGAGCGAGCCCGTGCCCGAGGCGCTGGACCGGTTAGGCATCCGCGTGGAGATGCTGGACCCGGCGGCGCTGGCGTTCGGTGATTTGTCCCGCTATAACGCGATCGTGGTAGGCGTGCGCGCCTACGAGTTGCGCCACGACTTGCCCGGCGCCAACCAGCGCCTGCTCGACTATGTATCGAATGGTGGAACCCTGGTCGTCCAGTACGAGCGCGACTTCGCCTGGGACCGTGCGCAATACGCGCCTTATCCCGCAAAGATTGCGCCGCCAGCCGGCAGTCCTTTGCCGCGCATCACCGACGAAAATTCGCCGGTCAAATTTCTCAAGCCAGACGACCCGTTGCTGAACTCGCCTAACAAGATAACGCTGGACGACTTCAAAGGCTGGGTGCAAGAGCGCGGCCTCTACTTCTGGACGCAGTTCGATCCCAAATACACCGCCGCGCTGGCGATGAACGACCCGGGTGAACCCGATCAAAGTGGCGGGCTCGTTTACACGCGCTACGGTAAAGGGATTTATATCTACACAGGCATCGCCTTCTTCCGGCAACTCCCTGAAGGCGTGCCCGGTGCCTATCGCCTGTTCGTGAACCTGCTCAGCGGTTCGCAAGCGGCTCACTGATCCTCGGAATCAACCGGCGTCACGCGGCGAGCATTCATCGACCCCGCTCCTGCCTCGTTGCTGTGTGCGAAATCCACAAGACTCCAGCCTCTTGCGTCCGGAAACCGCATGTTATCCTTCCCCGAATGAACCCCACGAAAGAGGAGTCGCTAATGACGCATGTGACGCGGCCGAAAATCAGGCGCGCATATCGCACCGCAACCGGATTCCTGCTCTGTGTCGCGCTCCTGCTCGGAGTCGCTTCCCAAGCCACCGCTCAACAAAAGGATAAGAAAAACAAAAAGGACACGCCAGCGCCCAGCAGCAATACTCCGTCTATCCCACTACCCGACGAACAGCAGATCGACTACCTGATTTCAACCATGCTGGGAGCCTGGCAGGTGGGTGACACCGAAAAGATGCACGAGTGCTACGCCGACGACGTGACCATCGTTAGCTCTACATGGAATCCGCCGGTCATCGGCTGGAACACCTATCTCCCCTTATATCAGCAGCAGCGCGCGCGCATGAAGCAAGTGCGGATGGATCGCTCCAACAGCTTCATTAAAGTAAACGGAGACTCCGCCTGGGCGACCTATCAATGGGACTATGCCGGCACCGTGGATGGACAGCCGACGGTCTCTCAAGGACACACCACGCTGGTCATGCAGAAACTCAACAATAAGTGGGTGATCGAGCTGAACCACACGTCGGTCGCCGAGGCGCGTCCCGCAAACACAAGCGCACCCGCGTCAACGCAACCTCACTAGGACAGACGTTCACTCTCCGGAAGCGCGGCCCAACGCGTGCACCGCTTCAGGGTCGGCTAAAAGCTCTTCAGACCTTCGTACAGGTACATCCCAACAATGACCAGAAGAAGCGCCACTGCCGCGATGCCGCTGGTCTTAATCGGGCGCGACAACGACCCGATCTTGGCGACCAGTTCACGCTGCTCCCTGGCCATGTGTTCCTGAGCTGCATCGAGGAAGATCTGATCGCCTTCGTGACTCGTGAGGAGGCTCCGCCAAATCAACAAACCGATAAAGATGGTGGTAATCGCTCCCCAGGCAAACAGCAAATAAAGGATGGGCCCCGTAAGCGTCGGTGATTCCATCGTAACCTCCCGTTGGATCCGAACCGCGGTGTTTGCCCCGATGTTGAACAGGCAAACAAGGGGTAAATCGCTAATCTTCCGGGAGTATAGCACCATGTATTTGTATTTCCACTGCTTTGCATCGAAGAGACGCGGTGCACTCAGACTTGAGACGGTGTGGATTCCGGACCGCCGGGACATCAAAATGGAGAGGGAAAAGGACTTATGGCAAAGACTGGCCGTGTCGCCATTATAACCGGGGCCGCGCAAGGCATCGGGAAGCGCACCGCGGAACTTCTCGCCGAGCGCGGCTACGATTTGGCGCTGAGCGATCTGCGACCCCCTTCTGAAACGATGAGGGCCGTGACCTCGCACGGCGCCGAAGCCATCGAGCTTCTCGGCGACATCTCCGATGAGCCAACAGTATCCAGGTTCGCAGCCACAGTCCGCGAGCCCTGGGGCCGCGCTGATGTCCTGGTGAACAACGCCGGCATCAGCATGATCGCCCCAGCCGAAGACCTCACGGCGACAGACTATCGCCGCGTGCTCGAAGTGAATCTGGTCGCACCGTTCCTGCTCGCCAAAGCCTTCAGCCAAATGATGCTGAGCCAGCGCGCCGGAAGCATCATCAACGTTTCCTCGGTCGCCGGTCTGGTCGGCGTGGCCGATCGCGCCGCCTACAACGCTTCCAAGCACGGACTGATCGGCCTGACGCGCACCCTAGCAGTCGAATGGGGCGGCCGAGGCGTGCGCGTCAACGCAGTCTGCCCCGGCTGGGTCAAAACCGAAATGGACATCGCCGACCAAGCCGGCGGCAGCTACACCGACGCCGACATCATCGGCCGCATCCCGATGGCGCGCTTCGCCACTCCCGATGACATCGCCAAAGCCATCGCCTTCCTAGCCGATCCGCAGGAGAGCGGCTTTGTCAACGGCCACGCCCTGGCAGTCGACGGAGGCTGGACCGCCGACGGCAGCTGGGAATCCCTCCGCCTCCGCCACCGCTAATCGTTGGTGCAGTGCAGGTCAATCAGGGTGCCGCACTCATCACTTTCTAAAGAGTGCGAGCTAATCCCTGGCCCGGGTGCCGCACCCTTGGGTTTCAAAGGGTGCGGGTTTTGACTTTCCCCCGCGAGCTCCATTGCGAACCGCTGTGGCGGCCGTTTTCCGCTTGCCTTGAGCCCCGAAGGGAAGCGGGCGCCGTCGTACCCTTCGCGGTTCTTAAAGAGTACGGGTTCCGCGATCCGCCCGCACAAACTTGCCCAAACCGAGGTGAGCGAAAACCTCTGTGCCAACTCTGGCGGTCTCGCCACTTGCGTTGACAAAGCCCCAAGCGTCAAGGAAAATGAAAAAGCCTCGCAGCAAGGTGTGGACGCGACAGACGATCGCAATCCTCACACCCATATGTGCCCGAATGGCGGAACTGGCAGACGCGCTAGATTCAGGTTCTAGTGGCCTCACGGCCTTGGAGGTTCGAGTCCTCTTTCGGGCACCATCGTTTCGTCGTTCCTGACATTTTTTCTATTCGGTCCCCGCACGACAATGGATCAGTTCGAGCTCACAGAACCAACACATCGGCACGTCCCGCTCGAAGTGCGCGGTCAAAGGTAACCAATTTGACGCCGGCAACCATCGCGAAGGCCATTAAATAGGAATCAGCCCAAACCTTTGGCGAACGGCTTGAGCGTTGCGAAAGGGCTCGGAAATCCTTTTCGATTCCCGGCGGCTCAGCTAGATAGGAAATGCGACTGTCAGCCCAGACTTGATCCCAGAGCGACCACGCTTCGGACATCGTCTTCGTATCGTCCGTCATGATCTTTTCTGTGGTGAGCAGACGCAACACCGTGAGCTGCGTAAAGCGGCAGAAGAAAAACTGTTCTTCGCTTGCCTGGTCAAACCATTTCAGCGCTGTTTCCGAATGAATGTGGCGTTTCCATAAAAGAGCCAGCCAGACATTCGCATCAAGGAAATTCAACGTGTTCATAGATCTCTTCGCTCGTCAGGTCGACTTTCGGACCGTCAGAGACAATAAGCGGGAAGCGAACCCGCTTCGGGCGCGGCCGCTCGCTTTGCAACAACACGCTTCTGACACCCGCGAGCACCAATTCACGAATCGAATGTCCCTGAGCGGCAGCTTGTTGTTTGAGCTTGCGATAGAGGGGGGCTGGGATGTCCACGGTCGTTCGAACAGATTCGGGCTTCATGAGAGCATTATCCCACGGGTGCCATAAATATGGAAGCCGCGGATTCGAGTGACGACGAGTACGGTAACGCGCTAGTCGCTGCCTAGCCCGGCTTGGAATGGAACGGATCATCGTGCGGCCCGTCGGGCCCATCCTCCGGGCTCGGAATATCCAGGTTGATCACCACCGGCTCCTGCCCGCTCCGAACAATCACCGCTTCCACGGGCTCGTCCTTCTTCCCGTTGAGCTCCTGATGCGGCACGTACGGCGGCACGTACACGAAGTCTCCCGGCCCAGCCTCGTCCACGAACTCCAACCGGTTCCCCCATCGAAACCGCGCGCGTCCGCGCACCACGTAAATCACCGTCTCCAATTCCCCGTGATGGTGCGGACCAGTCTTCGCGTTCGGTTGCACCACCACCGTCCCTGCCCAAAGCTTTTGCGCGCCCACCTTCGCATGCGAAATAGCTTCCGCGCGCGACATCCCTGGCGTCTGCGGCGTGTTCGTGTCCAATTGCCCGCTGCGGATGATGCGCAAGCCGTGCGTCTTCCAATCGGGTTTTCCGCCGCGATCGACGTCGCTCATGATTCACTCCCGGTGAAAATCGAATTATACCGCCCGACTTTAGCAATCTCGCCAGGAACCCAAAAATTCGGCGAACCCCTCGATTTCCGCGCGCCAGCATTGCAAATCGCAATGATTTGCTTTTGCTAAATTTTCGGAAACCATTGACACCCGCCGCATCCCACCATACATTCGTCGTATCAAGCACTAGCACGCCAGGACAGCCCGCGGGAAAGAGAGCATCATGAGCCTTCGCGATTTCCTCTCCAAACAATTTATCGATGTCATCGACTGGACGGAGCCCGAGGACGGCATCCTCGCCTACCGCTACCCCATGCAGGACCGCGAGATCCAGAACGGCGGCAAGCTCACCGTTCGCGACTCGCAGTACGCGGTCTTCGTCAACGAAGGAAAAGTCGCCGACGCGTTCGGTCCCGGCCTCTACACGCTAAACACCCAGACGCTGCCGATCCTCACCTATCTCAAAAACTGGGACAAAGCCTTCCAATCCCCGTTCAAATCCGACGTCTACTTCTTCTCCGCGCGCACGCAAACCGATCAGCACTGGGGCACTCCCAATCCCATTACCATCCGCGACAAGGAATTTGGCGCCATTCGCTTGCGGGGCTTCGGCATTTATTCCTATCACCTGACCGACGCAAAGACTTTTTACAGCAAAATCAGCGGCACCCGCGATCTTTATCGCGTCGCCGACCTCGAAGGCCAGCTCCGCAACACCATCGTCGCGAAAATGACCGACGCCTTCGCAAATAGCCAGGTTCCCTTTCTCGACATGGCCGCCAGCCAGGGGACACTCGCCGAAAAAATCAGCGAGCAGCTCAAGCCCGCATTCGCCGAGTACGGCATTTCGCTGGACACCTTCAACGTCGAAAATCTTTCGCTCCCCGACGAGCTGCAAAAGGTCCTCGACCAGCGCATCAGCATGAACGTGATCGGCGACATGGGCAAATTCACCCAATACGAAGTCGCGCAATCGATCCCCATCGCCGCCGCAAACGAAGGTGGTGGCGCGGTCGGAGTAGGCGCAGGCCTCGGCGCGGGCATGGCCATCGGCCAAACCATGATGGAAGCCGTGAAGAGCTCGACTGCCGGCCAAGCTCCCGCCGGCGGTGGCGGAAGTGCCGCTGCTCCTGCCGCGGCCGGAGCGGCAAGCGCGACCACGAAATTCTGCCAGGAGTGCGGCAAACCGATCCCTCGCGCCAGCAAGTTCTGCCCGGAATGCGGCAAGCCCCAAGCCTGATCAGCGGAGACCTATGAGTCGAACCGAATGGGTCCCATGAGCGGCGTCGAATGGATCCTATGAGCGGAGTCGAATGGATCGTTGAAGCATTCGGATGCTCGCCGGAGTCGCTGAAAGACGCATCCGTTTTGCGCACGCTATTCGATGAAATCATCCACGAGATGAAACTCCGACCGGTCAGCGCTCCGCAATGGCACCAGTTCCCGCGCACCGGCGGCATCACCGGCCTTTGCCTCCTCGCGGAATCTCACCTCGCCTGCCATACTTTTCCAGAGCATGGCTCGCTCTGCCTGAATTTGTTCTGCTGCGTCCCCCGCCCGGAATGGAATTTTGAAGCCGCGCTGCGGCAACTCTTCTCGTCCCAGACCGTTACGATTCGCCGCTTGGTCCGTTCCTACGAAATGCCGCGCGAGCTGGCGGCGGGCGACTGACGTGACCTCCCTGCCCGCTCTGCATCCGAGCACTCCTCGATGACGCAACCCGTCGCGAACTGCCCAAACTGCGGCGCCAAAATAGTCTTCCAATGGTCCAGCAGCGTGCAAACCGTCTGCACCTATTGCAAAAGCATTCTCGTCCGCACCGACGTCGACCTTAAAAAAGTAGGACAAGTCGCCGACCTGCCTCCCGACAGCTCGCCGATCCAGCGCAACACAGAAGGCATCTACCACAACAAGGCCTTTGTCGTTGCCGGCCGCATTCTTTACGAATACGAACAAGGCGGCTGGAACGAGTGGCACATCGTCATGAACGATGGCACGAGCGCCTGGCTTTCCGACGCCCAAAATGAATTCGCCGTCTCCTTCGCCGTACCCGGCCAATCTCTGCCAACAACCTCTCAAGTTCAGGTCGGCCAGCAATACACATGGAACAATCAAACCTACACGGTCACCGTAATCACCGAAGCGCACTACAAAGGCGTCGAAGGTGAACTCCCTTTCCAATACTGGGACAAAACCGACGTAACCTTCGTCGACCTCCGCTCACAAACCGGAAAATTCGCTACGCTCGATTACAGTGACGAGCAACCCATGCTTTATCTTGGAGAATTTGTTGAGTTCGACGATTTAAAGCTCAAAAATCTACGTCAGTTCGAGGGTTGGTGATGAGCGCAGGGCAGCCACCTCTTCCGTCACAACCCGCCAAGCCCCAGGTGAAGGCGCTGAATTGCCCGCAGTGCGGCGCCGCCATCACGCTACGCTCGTTTCAACAAGCCGTAACGGTCGTCTGCGAAAATTGCCACTCCATCCTCGACGCCAAAGATCCCACGCTGAAGATTCTCCAGCAATTCCAAGCCATCACCGGTGAACTCAAGCCACTCATCCCGCTCGGCACGCGCGGAAAACTCCGCGGCACCGACTACGAAGTCATCGGCTTCCAACGCCGCAGCATCGAATCCGACGGTGTCCGCTACGACTGGCACGAATATCTGCTCTTCAATCCCTACAAGGGTTTTCGCTACCTCAGCGAATACCAGGGCCACTGGAACGACATCTCCGTCTGCAAGAACCTGCCCACCGTTCGCAGTTCCATCGTCTCCACAGCCAACTATCTAGGCGAAAATTTTCGCCACTTTCAGACCGCGGACGCCATCACCGGGTACGTCATCGGAGAATTTCCCTGGCAGGTGCGCGTAGGCGAGCGCGCCGTCGTGAGCGATTACGTTCATCCGCCCCACCTGCTCTCCTGCGAACAGAGTTCCGGCGAAACCACCTGGTCGATAGGCGAATACATCTATCCCCAGGAAATCTGGAAAGCCTTCAATCTCCCCGGCCAGCCGCCCGAACCAGTCGGAATCTTTGAAAATCAGCCCGCACCCTCCACTGTAAATCTCAAGACGGTATGGGTAGCCTTCATCGCCCTCTCCATTTTCCTGCTCGGCCTGATGGCCTTCACCGACATGGTCGCAAGCAAGGATCAGGTCTTCACCGCTTCCTACCGCCTCGCTCCAGGGCCTGCGAAGGGCGAGCCCTCGTTCGTCACCGACGTCTTCGAACTAAAAGGCCGCGACTCTAACGTTGAAGTAAAAACGTCAGCCGATGTATCCAACAGTTGGATCTACTTGAACTATGCGCTCATCAGCCAGGACACCGGACGTGCCTGGGACTTCGGCCGCGAAGTCAGCTACTACTATGGCCGTGACAGCGACGGCTCCTGGACCGAAGGCGGCCGCAATGACAGAGTGATCGTGCCCAGCGTGCCCGCCGGCCACTACTACTTGCGCATCGAGCCCGAATCCGACGCGCGCCATCCCGCCATTACCTACACCGTCACCGTAACCCGAGACGTCCCGGTGTTCAGTTTTTATGGCTGGGCTTTCCTCGCGCTGCTCGTGCCCGCTGCGCTCATCAGCCTTAAAGCCCTGAGTTTCGAGCGACAACGATGGGCGGAAAGCGATCACCCGATCCTGCAAAGCAGCGGGTAAAAGTAGCGGATAAAAAAGTTCAGGATTAAAAAGTGCGGGATTAAAAAGTGGAGGGTAAAAAATGTTTCAATCTCTCTATCTGATCTACGGATTCCTGGTGCTCGGCACGGTCGGCATGGCTCAGTATCGCGGCTGGAGCATGGACACCATGAACGAAGTCAAAAACGTTCCCAAGTCCATAAGAGACAATCCCGGCGCGTATCGCGGCATCTACAGCAGCTATCACCACTACACAGGAGGCAAATAAGATGAACCTGGTCCCGCTCGGCAACGTCATCAGCGCCCTGGCCTACGCATTCATAGGCATCCTGATTTTCATCCTGGCGTTCGTAGTGATCGACAAAGCCACTCCCTACCACCTATGGAAAGAGATCGTCCAAGAACACAACATGGCGTTAGCGATCCTGATAGGCGCGATGTCGATCGGCATCTGCATCATCATCGCCGCCGCGATCCACTAAGTAGGACAGACACTCCTGTCTATGCACATGTGAGCATGCGCAACGCTTGCCCACGAAGCGGCAAATCCGCCGCAATTTGACGGACCCGAGAGAGTGATTTGAAAAACCGACCACACGAAACAAACTGTCATCCTGAGCGAAGCGAAGGACCTCAACCGACGCGCACGGCACTCGCCCCCCGAGCGAGCGCAATTTCCCGTTCACGATCGACTCCAGACCTGACGCCATAGCCAATGGGCATCCTCCTCTTCATCTCCGTCCTACTAGTAGCCGCCTGCGGCCTGATCTACGAGCTAGTAGCCGGCACGCTAGCGAGCTACCTCCTGGGCGACAGCGTCCTCCAATTCTCCACGGTAATCGGCACGTACCTCTTCGCCATGGGCCTGGGCAGCGCCCTATCGCGATACCTGAATCGTGGCCTCGTTTATCAATTCATCTGGATCGAACTCCTCCTGGGCGTAATCGGTGGCTTCTCCTCCGCCCTCCTGATGCTGGCCTTCGCCTTCACCCAAGGCTTCGAGCTAATCCTCTACGTCCTGGTCATCGTAATGGGCGTCCTCGTAGGCCTGGAAATCCCGCTGCTGATGCGCATTGTGAAAGACCGCTACGATTTCCGCGACGTGATCGCCCACGTCCTGACCTTCGACTACCTCGGCGCGCTGGGAGCCTCCCTCCTCTTTCCGATCCTCCTGGTTCCGCGCCTGGGCCTGGTGCGCTCGGCAATGCTGTTCGGCATCATCAACGCCGCAGTCGCGCTATGGAGCACGTTCCTGTTCGCGAAGCAACTTCCCACCGCTCGTGTCTTGCGCGTAGCCTCCGTCGTCGTCCTGTGCGGCCTCGGGATCGGCATGGCTCAAGCCAAAAAAATCACCGCCACCGCCGAAGAAAACATCTATGCCGACGAAATCATTTTCGCCCGCGACTCCCGCTACCAGCATCTAGTCCTCACGCGTTTCAAGGACGACCTCCGCCTCTTCCTCAACAGCCACCTGCAATTCAGCTCCCGCGACGAATACCGTTACCACGAAGCTCTGATTCACCCCGGCCTCTCTAGCATCCCCGCCCCGCGCCGCGTCTTGGTGTTAGGCGGCGGCGACGGCCTGGCCGTCCGCGAAATCCTGAAATATCCCCAGATCGAAAGCATCACGTTGGTCGATCTCGATCCGGAAATGACCAGGATGTTTTCCACAAACGCGATGCTCACGCAGCTGAATCAAAAATCCCTGCTCTCCCCAAGACTTCACGTCATCAACGCCGACGCCTTCCCGTGGGTCGATTCCAACACCGACAGTTTCGATTTCATCGTCATCGATTTCCCCGATCCCACAAATTATTCGCTTGGAAAGCTCTACACCACCGCGTTCTACCGCGCCGTAGCCCGCCATCTAAGCGTCCAGGGCGTAATCGTGGTCCAGAGCACCTCGCCCATGTTCGCCCGCGATTCCTTCTGGTGCATCGCCGCAACACTAAAGCAAGCAGGCCTGCGCACCTACCCCTACCACGTCTACGTCCCCTCCTTCGGCGAATGGGGATTCGTGCTAGCCTCCACCCACGATTACACGCCGCCAACCTCGCTGCCGTCAGGCCTGCGATTCGTCGATCTGAAGGGCATCCCGCTGATGTTTCAATTCCCCCCAGACATGGCCCCCATGCAAGTCCCTCCCAACCAGCTCAACGACCAAGTCCTAGTCCGCCTCTACGACCAGGACTGGAAGGACATCAGCCACTAAAGCTTTTGGTGGCACTAAAGCTTTTGTGGCACAGCCATTCCTGGCTGTGTTCGTCAGCCACGCGATTTCCCAGGCCAAACACGACGAACATGATTGGCCACACCCTGTAGCCGCGGTCTCCGAGACCGCGGGGTTTAGACGCAACTAAGCCCATGCCAAAACGACGACGCACCCACCCGCGCACTAGCCCGGCTTTAGCCGCTGAGAAGCCGGGTGCCGCACCCTTCGGTTTTGAAGGGTGCGGGTTTAGATCCAACGTCAACCGAGCCTCATAGCCACACGGATGGTAAGCCCAGAAGAAACTTCTCATCATTCAATCCGCCGTTGTGAGAACTTGTAGAGAAAATGAATCGCCGCCAATTCCTGGGTCTCAGCAGCGCCGCCCTAGTCGGTCTCTCCCATAAAAGTGACCGCCCCATCGCAGGCTCCTTCGTCAACGATTCATTCCAAGCCGGTCATCTCTTGCGCGACCATGCAAGCTTTCCAGCTCCAAAACGTATCGAGAAAGTCGGCGTCGTCATCGTCGGCGGCGGCATCGCCGGCCTGAGCGCCGCCTGGCGCCTGCGCAAACGAGGCTTCACTGATTTCGTCCTGCTGGAAATGAACGAGACCGCAGGCGGAAATGCCCGCTGGGGAGAAAACGAAATCACCGCGTATCCATGGGCCGCACACTACGTGCCAGTGCCGGGTCCAAAAGCAATCTACGTGCGTGAGCTATTCGAGGATTTAGGTGTTTTAAAAGACGGACAGTGGAACGAGCGCTATCTCTGCTTCTCCCCGCAAGAGCGTCTCTTCCTCTACGGCCGCTGGCAGGAAGGCATCGAACCCGCCATCGGACTGAAACCAAAAGACCGCGAACAATTTCAACGCCTGGAAGACCTTTTCACTAAATATAGAAGTAGTGGAGAATTCACGATCCCGCTCGAGATCGGTCGCTCAGACCGTGTCGCCGATCTAGATCGCATTCCCTTCTCCGAGTGGCTCCGCCAACAAAATATCGATTCCCCGCTGGTAAACTGGTACATGAACTACGCCTGCCGCGACGATTACGGCGCGCTGGCCAAAGACACATCCGCGTGGGCCGGCATTCACTATTTCTCCTCGCGCGAAGCCGAAGAAAAAGGTCCGCTCACCTGGCCCGAAGGCAACGGCTGGATCACGCGTCGTCTCCTTGAACGCGTCGGCGAAAACGTCCGCACCAACCAAATGGCGCATCGCATCACGCCCAGTCCGCGCGGCATGACCGTCGAAGCCGGCGACACCCAATTCCAATCCGAATTCGTGATCTTCGCCGCTCCCACCTTCCTCGCTCCTTATCTTGTTGAGACCGTTGCTCCCGTGCGCGATTTCGTTTACTCGCCGTGGCTCACCGCAAACTTAACGCTCGATCGGTTGCCCGACGCACGTGGCGCCGAGCCAACTTGGGACACTGTCTTCCTCGACTCACCCTCGCTCGGCTACGTGGACGCCACGCACCAGAGCATTCGCTCGCACATCGACAAAACGGTTTGGACGTTCTACTGGGCGTTAGCCGAAGGCGATCCCGCACAAAACCGCCGCCTCTTGCTGGAAAAAGATTGGGCGTACTGGAAGGAGGCAATTCTTCACGACCTGGAAAGAGTTCACTCCGACATCCGGAAGTGCGTTTCGCGAATCGACATCATGCGCATGGGCCATGCCATGGTCCGGCCCGTTCCGGGATCGATTTTCTCAGCCGAGCGCCAGCGGCTGACAAGACGCCAAGGCCGGATCTTGTTTGCAAATTCCGACGTAAGCGGAATTTCCATCTTCGAGGAAGCGCAATATCACGGCGTGAAATCCGCGGAAGAAATTCTGCAACTCATCGAAGGCAAAAAGTAGATCCATTAAGTTATTCGAAGTTCTGAGCAGCGCCACATCGGCGACCCTGTCCTGGGATGCCGATCACGTTCGCATGTCATCCTGAGCCAATCCGTGAAGGACAGGCTCAGGATCTCAACGCCCGCACGATCACCAAACCAACTCGACAGCAATACTCAGAGCGGCTGGGCGCTCTCAGGCGGTCCTGGCGCTGCCGGTAAACAAGTGGACGATCAATGAGATCACGGCAAAAATCAGCAGCAGGTGAATCATGAAACCGGCGATGTGAAAAAATACGAATCCGCCGGCCCAAAGAATCACGAGCAGTATCGCTAAACCTAGAAAAGGACCAAATCGCATAATCGCTCTCCTTTACAGATACAGACCGCGATGGCTGAGTATTGGGACGGACATCGCGCACTCATCTATAAATAATATTGGGCTGAGATGGACAATACCGGGAAGCGTGTAGCGCGACCAGTAAAGTCGCTTACCAACGCTATCGTCGGAGGCTGCGGGGACGCCCTATTTGTCTTTCTCTTCGAATCACTCACCGATAGACTCATGCTGCGTTTACCGACTTCAGGAGGCCCTCGGCATATAACGCGCCCTCTGGCGTGTCTTCGTGTTTGAAGTACACGAAGACGTCGCCTTTTTTGGCGAGCTCTGCCACTTTCGTTGTGACTGCCTTTTGGGCCTTTGCTGAGTAATCTTCCTTGCGCAGGCGCAGGTACGCGAAATCCGCTGTCTGCACGTCGGGGGTTTCCAGTTTTTCGCTTTCCGCCTGGCAGAGCGCGACGTTCGCAGCGCGCATCGCGTCGTATACTTCGTCGGTGAACCACGAAACATGCCGAAATTCAAAAGCGCTGCGCAAACTTTGCGGGAGTGCCGCCAAAAAATCTTTCAGCAGCGCCACGTCGCATTTCAGATACGGCGGCAACTGGAACAGCACCGGCCCCAGCTTTTTCTCCGCGTCCAGGGGCTGCAACGAGGCGACGAATTCCGACGTGAAGTCCGCGACATCTTTCAGCCGCTTGATGTGCGTGATTTTCTGGTTGGCTTTGACTGCGAATTTGAAATCCGCTGGCGTCGCCGCCATCCAGCCGCGTAGAAGTTTCTCGGTGGGGAAATGCCGGAAGGTGTAGTTCACCTCCACGGTGTTCAGCCGCGAAGAGTAATGGCCAAGGAACTTCGCCGAAGCTAGTTTCGCCGGATAAAAATCGGGCTTCCATGTTGCGTACGCCCAACCCGATGTCCCTGCGTAGATTTTCCCCAAGAGTCACCTGTATCGGCGAAGAGTCTTAAACCTACCTTCAGGGGCTGAAGCCCGATCGATACCGCGTCGCTTTTGCCGGGGCCCTTCCTTCGTCAGGATAAACTGAAGCCCAGCGCCTACATGCCTTTTGCCAGCAAACTCTTCCAGCGGGCCCAGGCGTCGGTGCGGGCTTTGCGATTTGCGTCGCTTGCGTCGGGGGCTTCGCCTGCGCGCATGAAACCGTGGCCTGCGCCGTCATAGGTGACGGGTTCGTAGGTCTTCCCGGCTGCCTTCATTGCTTCCACCGTGCCGGGAACGGTTGCGCCGATACGCGCGTCGTCGCCTGCGTAAAACCCGTAGATCGGAGCCTTGATGCGCGCCATCGCATCCTTATCCGGCGGCGGACCGTAAAACACGAACGCCGCTGATAGGTCGCTACGGTTGGTGGCAAAACGGAACGACTGTCCTCCGCCCCAGCAATATCCGGCAACGAACAGCTTGCCGTTGGCGGCGGGAATCTTCAGCCCGTAATCCGCGGCCGCATTCAGGTCCGCGGTAATCTGGTCCGGATCGAGATGGCTGATCGCTTCCATGGTCTTGCCTTCGGCGAACGACGAGCTGCGCCCACCGTTCGGCCCCATGCCGGAGAGCAGATCGGGCGCGACCGCGATGTAACCCGCTGCGGCCACTTGGTCGGCCAAATCTTCAACCCAATCGGTCATGCCGAAAATTTCGTGGATCACCAGCACGACCGGGCGCTTGTCCTTCGACTCCGGGTACACCACGAAGGTTTCGACCGAGCGGCTGTCGTGCTTCACGGTGACCCATTCGCTGTGACGCGGCGACTTGGCTAACTGCGCCTTGGCCCAGTCTTGAGCGGCGGCGGGCAACGCGGCAAACGACGCAGCGAGAAGTAACAGAAAACTCAGCGAGGCTCGTTTCATCATTCCCCCACGATCAGCGTTTCGGATGCGGTTCGCGGCCGGCCCGGCTAAAGTCCGGCGCCTACATTTGATGTTCAACCGTATGCATCCGGCTAAGACGCCTTGCTTGTATCCGCGAACCGCCAGAATCATATGCGTCCACCCACACTCTGAGCAAGCGGATGCACCCGCCAGACAAAATGTTTACCTCGCGCCTGAGGTGCAGGACGCTTCCGACGGAACACCAACGGTTTCCCGCTGCCGCAAATCCAACGAGAGTTTCGAGCGCGCGAAATTGACGTGTTGATCGACAATCCGTTACCGTGGCGTTGCGCCAGGTTGACCTCATAGGAGGTACACGCATTGCACTCGATTTCATTGGTCCTCTCGTCACTGATTCTTTCTTTTCCCGAATGGAAACCTCACTTCACGTTTTTGAGCGACCCTAGCGCGAATGAATTGATGATGCTGCGCTGGCTTCATTTCATCTTCGGCATCACCTGGATCGGGCTGCTCTATTTTTTCAATCTGGTTGGCATGCCCACGATGACGCAACTGGATCCACCTGTGCGCGTCAAGGTATATCCAGTGCTGATGTCTCGCGCGATGGCATGGTTCCGATGGTCCGCACTGGTGACCGTGATCGTTGGCATACGCTATTTTTTCAGCCTGCTTTCCAGCGATGCGCGCAATGCCGGTGACCCTTCCTTGACCTTGCGCTGGTTCGGGTGGTGGCTGCTGGTATGGCTGGTGGCCTACGCGCTGGTCTACGCGTTGCAACTTCCAGCGAGAGGGTTTCTCGATAACCCGTGGCTGCGGGTAATCGGGATCGCGGTTGTGGTGTGCGCCGCATCGTGGACGGTCCTGGCTCTTAACGGGGGTCCAACTTCCTCGAACCAACACTTGGCCATCAGCGTCGGCGGCGGGTTGGGCCTGATCATGCTGCTCAACACCTGGGGCGTGGTGTGGCGAGTGCAGAAACGCCTGATCGCGTTGGCGCGAACGGCGGCCGACCAGGGTACGCCAATGCCGCCGGAAGCGGCGCGGTTGATGCGTTGGGGATTTCTAGCCGCGCGCAGCGGTTTCTGGTTGTCGTTTCCGATGCTGTTCTTTATGGGCGCGGCCAGTCATTACCCGTTTTTGAGCACGGTGGCGCGTTAACGTTCTGGTTACCCCTCCCCCCCACCTTTTTCGTAAGTGTGGATTCCAAAGCAGGTTAAAGTCGTTTGTTTTGATAGACATTTGTAAGTGTGGATTCTAAAAGAGTTAGCTGCATGGGATAGTCTGCGAAAACTTGTGAAGGAGCCCGGATATGTGGAAGAGGAGAACGGGTTTGGCTTGACTTTCAAGATTAATATTACCATATATGTATATAAATGTCAAGCTAATATTAGGATTTACTCAAAAGCAGGAACTTGTGCGCCGGGGACGGGACGCAAGTTGAGTGGTTTTTTTGTTGGTCAGCAATAGTAGGAACGGGCCGCCGCGACGAAGCTCGGCGCGAAGCATTATCCTGTATGAATCGGTCCGACCGAAAGAGGAAAAAGATCTACCTAGAGCGGCCTAGCCTCTTTATTTCCTTCACAGCGTCGGCGTATTCAAAGAACTTCTTGGTGCGTCTAGCGCCCTTCGAGCCAAGCTCGAACCACTTCTTGATTTCCTGAGATAGATCTTCGACGAAAATGATTTTCTCCGGAGTTGCATGAAGGCAGACCATCTTCGCTTCCCTCGTGCGAGGGCCTGTAACGAGCGTGAACCGCAAACCAGGAAGGTAGAAGAAGTATTGTTTTGCGTATTCGTTTTTCGTTTGGATCGGGACGGTAAAGCATGCGTATTTCACCGGTGACGGTGTGAGCGAAAGCATCAATACGGTGTCTGGTGGAAACGGACCCGCTCTACGAAGGAACTGTCGAATCGGCGATTGAATCTGACCCAAGTCGATCATCGGCTTTGAAACGGTTTTCTGGAAGCTGTGGACGCTGGCTTTGAAGAAAATGCCCATCGCAAGGTGGACTAGTTTGTCCGTCTTAATCGCTGGAATCTTTGCGGCATGGTAGACACTGAGTTCCCGGTCAGATGCGTGAAGTGCTCTAAGATCGAGCAAATCAAACAGCGGATACTTACCCATTTGTTCAGCCAACAATGGCACTACCCACGATTCGCCTCCTTTGTTCAGTACGTCCTCACACTCTTCGCAGAGAAGATGCCAGTAGATCTGACGTTGAGTAGGAAGAATCACATCGTGTCGAATCATCACGGGATCGAGATCGCCTGCTCGACAGTAGGGATAAACAGCCTTCGGAACGAGATGGCTTTCGACTAGGTCTTTTTCCAATAGACAGAGCTTGCAGATTCCGCGTTCCACTTATACCCACCTCACGGATTGACGGGTTACAACCAACATGTACATTTTAGGTGAGTCCCGCGACGTCAGATCCCCGCTGCATGAATCGGGCTCATTTTTGACCACACTATGACCGTAGACGTCAAAAAACGTCACAAACATTCGTGATTTGGAAAAAAAAAAGGAGAGAGGCGGGCCAGGTCGTCCCGCCTCTCGGTTTCCCCTTTCGGGGAATGTCCGGCTAGCCTGACGGAGGGCGGCCAGCCGGTCGTGTGTTGGCCTGGGTATGAAACCCCTGAAAGGCGAAAAAAGTTACGCTCTGATGAAAAAAAATTGAGTAGAATCCGCGGTGCGGCGCAGCCGCACGTCCACCCTCGCTCTGCTTATGCCACGTCCCTCACACTTGAGTCCCGATAACATATTGCGTTTTCTGCAGGTTAGGAGAGATCCGGCTTCGACCGACGAGATTGCGCGGGGGTTGCGCTTGAGTAAGGCCGACCGGCGGCCGTTAACCAAAATGCTCATCAGCCTGAAAAAAAGGGGTTCGATCAAGGAGTTGCCGGGCGGGCGGTATCACCTGGCGGGCTTGAAGCCCGAGCGTGAAGCGCAGGGTCGGATTGGGTCATCGCTCCACGCCGGATCGTCGCTTACGACGTCAACCGGCGGCGTTGACATCCTGCCGAGTGACAGCGCAGAGACCAAAAAGCAGATCCCTCACTCCGCAAAAACCGCGGGGATTCGGGATGACAACCGTCATGAAAATCGTTCGAGGCAGGAGGGCGCGCCACGGCGGGACGAGATTGCCGGGCAGCTGGTTTTGCATCATGACGGGTATGGGTTTGTGGTGCCAGACACGCCGATGCCGCAGTTTGCGGGGGACATTTTCATCCCGCGGGATTCGGTCGAGGATGCGATGCACGGCGACCACGTGGTGGCGAAAATCCTGCGGACGGGCTTCGGAGTTGGTCCGCAGCGGGCCGAGGGCAGGATTATTCGGGTGCTGGGGCGGGCGCACCCCACGGTGGTGGGCCAGTTTCGCTACGGGCCGCGTGGCAACACCGTGTTGCCGTATGACGCGCGCATGCAGCACGCGATCGAGATTCCTCCTGGGAATGAGTTGACGCCGGAGTTGGCGAAGAAACTGGGGTTCCGTATCGGCGACGACCGCGGAGGGCGTGGCAAGCGCACGCCGCAGATCGATGTGCTGGACGGGGCCGTCGTCAATGTGGAATTGGTGCGGTATCCGCGCGGCGGGGCGTCGCCGACCGGGCGGGTGATCGAGATTCTGGGGCGGCCCGGGGATCTCGGCGTCGATATCGAGATCATTATTCGCAAGCATCATCTGCCGCATGTTTTCCCCGGGGAGGTTTTGGAGGAAGCGGAGCGGCGGGCTTTGCCGGTTGCGGATGCGGATCGAGCGGGGCGCGAGGATTTTCGGAATTTGCCGATCGTGACCATCGACGGCGAGACCGCACGCGATTTTGACGATGCCGTTTACGTGGAGAGGCGCGGGGACGGCGGATGGCACCTGCAAGTGCACATTGCGGACGTGGCGCACTACGTGCGCACGGCGATGCCGCTGGACGGTGAGGCGCGGCTGCGGGGGACGTCGGTTTATTTTCCGGATCGGGCGGTGCCGATGCTGCCGGAAGCGCTGTCGAACGGGATGTGTTCGCTGAAGCCGCAGGAAGACCGGCTGGTGATGAGCGCGCTGATGGACTTCGATGCGGCGGGGAATATGCGTGGCGCGCGGATGACGTCGGGCGTCATTCGGTCTGCCGAGCGCATGACGTACACCAACGTTAATAAGGTGATTGAAGGGGACGCCGAAGCCACGGCGAGGTACGCTGCGCTGGCGCCGCATTTTCGCAACATGAAGGAATTGGCGCTGCTGCTGAATGCACGGCGCAACGAGCACGGGTCGATCGATTTCGATTTGCCGGAACGGGTGATTGAATTCGACGATCAGCAGAAGATGGTCAGCATCGGTCGCAGCGAGCGGAACATTGCGCACCGGCTGATCGAGGAGTTCATGCTGGCGGCGAATCGGGCGGTGGATGGGTATTTGTTGAAGCGGGGGATCGCGTCGCTGCACCGGGTGCACGAGAAGCCGGATGCCAAGAAGGTTTTGGAGTTTGAGGAATTGGCGCGGGCATTTGGGTATTCGCTGGGCGTGGAGAATTTGCATCAGCGGGAGGTGGCGGTGCGGCATGGGCGGGTGCCTGCGCCGGCGAAGGCTGGGCGGCCGGATTCCTATGGGCATGGGCGCGAGCGGGGAATGCGGGTGGCTTTGCCGGGCGCATCGGCGGACCTGCGGATTACGCCACAGCATTACCAGCGGCTGGTGAAGAAGATCGCGGGGAAGCCGGAGGAGCGGATCATTTCGTACTTGATGCTGCGATCGCTGAAGCAGGCGCGGTATGCGGCTGATCCGCTGGGACATTTTGCGCTAGGATTTGAGGAGTACACACATTTTACTTCGCCGATTCGACGGTATCCCGATTTGATCGTGCATCGCACGCTGAAGTGGGCGCTGGAGCATCCTCACGAGGCTGCGCCTGTTGCGCCGAAACGGGCTTCGGATGCAGAGGCGGTTGTGTACTCTCACGGCCAGCTGGAGGAGATTGCGGCGGAATCATCGGAAGCGGAACGGCGGGCAGCTGGGGCTGAACGCGAATTGATGGACTGGAAAACCGCGCAGTTTATGGAGCAGCATCTTGGGGAGGAGTACGACGGGCTGATTATTTCCGTTCAGAAATATGGATGCTTTGTGGAGCTGTTTGAAGTTTTCGTGGAAGGGTTGTTGCCGATCAACGCGCTGGAGGAAGCGGCGGGGGCGCGGTGTATGTATCGCGAGAAGGATCATGCGATTGTGGCAATGCCGGGCGGAGATGGGCGGCGCGGTGGGGGCGCGCGCGGTGGGCAGCGTGGCCGTGGCGCGAAGCCGAAGCAGCTCATTTGGCAGCACGGCGATCGTGTGCGCGTGCGGGCGGAACGGATTGATCCGATGCGGCGGCGAGTGGAGTTCGCGCTGGCAGCCGACACAACATAGCTCCCAGCGGAAAAAAACCTAGTTCGACGGGCTAAAAGCCCGGCGGCTACAGGTGACCGATCTCAACGCGGCGCGGACAATCTCGTTGATCCGCCGCGCCACATTCAACGATAGTTAGTCGTCCCGACGTCCCATTGGGATTGCGCGAGGCGCGCTCTTTATGCCAAGAGACAAAGACAAGACGACGGGGGAAGAAGCGGACAAAAGCGGGGCGATAGATCGCGAAGTTCTCGATGTAGTCAGAGAGGAAAAGCGGAGAGGGAGTGGGCGTGGCCCGAGGAATGTCGAGGCCGAACGAAAGAAAAAGAAATTAGCCGACGACGGTTTGAAGGCGATTAAGGCGAAGGACGCGAGAATATTTACCGAGTTGTTGAGGCAGGCCGGGATCGTCGAGGGTTCGCCCGAGTGGCGGAACGCTTGGAAGGCTTTCTACTCGGCTTAACTTCAGCCTTTGCGGCGATTTTGTGGATTTCGCTGATTCGTCTTTCCTGCTCTTCAGCCGAGAACTGCTGCAACGACGCGTACATGATCTCCGCGACTTCCCTGGCGGCTTTCTTCTGCCGAGCGAGTTTGCTTTCAGCTTTCATCTTTGAATCTTTCGGCCAGCCTCGATGGCGTCCGCATCAATGATACACCCAGTTGAGAAAGCGACTCCAATCAAAGTATCGGTCGTTTCGCGCGGCGACGATGTTTTTCGGACAATCATCTCTGCTATTCTGGAGGGTCGGCAAGCCCTTGCGACGTGGATCTGGTGCTTGCGCGGATATTTCAGAGAAAGGAATTACCCATCGTGAGTTCGACTACTGTTTCGGAGCGGGGCGTGAAGCGCGCCTACAATTTCAATGCGGGGCCGGCGGCTTTGCCGCTTTCGGTGTTGGAGCGCATTCGTGAGGAGTTGCTCGACTGGGGCGGGACGGGCATGTCGGTGATGGAGATGAGCCACCGGTCGCCGGAATTTGAAGGCATCAACGCGGCGGCTGAAGCTGGACTGCGCAAGCATTTGTCCATTCCGGAAGAGTACGCCGTGCTGTTCCTGCAGGGTGGCGGGAGTTTGCAATTCGCCATGGCGCCGATGAACCTTGCGCTGCCCGGCAAGCCCGTAGACCTGATTAACACCGGCATGTGGACGGCGAAGGCGCTTGGTGAATTGAAGAAGGGCATCCTGCATACCGTCGCTGCGTCAACGGAAGCGGATAAGTTCGCGCGCTTGCCGCGTGTGGATGAGATCAAGCTTTCAGCTGAGCCTTCTTACGTGCATATGTGCACGAACAATACGATCGAGGGCACGCAGTGGCACTCGCTGCCGGAAACTGGCGGCGCGCCGCTGGTGGCGGACATGTCTTCCGACATTGCTTCGCGGCCTGTGGACGTGAAAAAGTTCGGGATGATCTTTGCAGGCGCGCAGAAAAATCTTGGGCCTAGCGGGGCGACCGTGGTCATCATCCGCAAGGATTTTGCGGAGCGCGCCGATAAGAACCTGCCCACGATTCTGCAATACCGCACGCACATCAAGGAGAAGTCGCTTTATCACACGCCGCCGACGTTCGCGATTTATATCATCGGGCTGGTGATGGAGTGGATCGAGGCGGAGGGCGGGATTAACGCGATCGAGAAGCGGAATGAAACGAAAGCCAAGCTGCTGTACGAGGCAATCGATTCGAGCAATGGCTACTACGTTTGCCCGGTCGAGAGGGCTTCGAGGTCGCGCATGAACGTGGTGTTTCGGGTGGCCGGCGGGGACGAAGCGAAGGAAAAGAAATTTGGGAAGGATGCGGAGGGCGCTGGGATCGTGGGCACGCCCGGGCATCGGTCCGTCGGCGGGATGCGCGTGTCGCTTTACAATGCGGTGACGCCGGAAGCCGTGCAGGCGCTTACTGGTTTTATGCGCGAGTTTCAGCGGACAAACGGCTGAGTCGAGCTTCGTTGTTAGTTTGGTATTCGTGCTGGCGCCGGGAGGGGCAAGCCCCTCCCCTACAAGATGGTGCCGGCCGGTTGATCGACTTATGCCAGGTCGAACAGCAGGACTTCGGCGTCTTTCACTCCGGTTAACTCGACTGACTTTTCGGCGGAGATTGCGGCACCGTCGCCGGTGTCGAGCGGTTTGCCGTTGAGTTTGACGGAGCCGCGGGCTACCTGCACGTAGGCGTGACGATCAGGTTTCAGGGCGTGCTTTACGGAATCGCCTTCGCTGAGCACTGTGGCGTACAACTCGTTGTCCTGGCGAATCTTGACCGAGCCTTCGCGACCGTCTGGCGAGGCGATCAGGCGGAGTTTTCCGCGCTTTTCGGCTTCGGTGAAGTTTTTCTGGTCGTAGACCGGCTTAAGCCCGCGCTTGTCGGGCATCATCCAGATTTGGTACAGGTGCACCGGGTTGGTCTTCGACGCGTTGAACTCGCTGTGCGTGACGCCGGTGCCTGCGCTCATGTATTGAATGTCGCCGGGCTTGATCACCGAGCCGTTGCCCATGCTGTCGCGATGCTCCAGGGCGCCCTCCAGGACGTAGGTCACGATTTCCATGTCGCGGTGCGGGTGCATGGGAAAGCCGCCACCGCCGGCGACGCGGTCATCGTTCATGACACGCAGAGTACGAAACTGGACGTGCTCGGGATCGAAATAATCGGCGAACGAAAACGTGAAATGGGTATCCAGCCAGCCGTGGTTGGCGCGTCCGCGCTCGTCGCTCTTACGAATGGTAATCATGTGCTGCCTCCAAGGTCGTGAGATTGAACGAGGAGATAATAATCGTTATAACGACTATTGTCAAGAGGTGTATTTAGCAGAGGCCGCCAGCAACCACCCGTGGTCGGGCCGCGCCCTATTCCTTTAGATTCAGGCACTTGTTCGGGCCTGTTCGCCCGGCCATTCCCGGCAGTTCGCCTTTGGTGTAGAGTAGCTACGTAGCGGGGCTTTGGCCCCGGCTGCTACCAAGGAACGGCTTATGGACTCCTCAACGACGTCCGCGACGCAAACCAGAAAGCCCGAGGCTTCGCCCACGGCGCGCGAAACGCTGACGGTCACCGACAATCGCACCGGCAAGAGCTACGAAATCCCCATCAAGCACGACACGATACGCGCCATGGATCTGCGCCAGATCAAGGTCGATGCCGCTGATTTCGGCATGATGAGCTACGATCCGGCATTCAATAACACCGCGTCCTGCATCAGCAAGGTGACGTACATCGATGGTGACGCTGGGATCCTGCGCTACCGGGGTTACCCGATCGAAGATCTCGCCGAAAAGAGCACGTATCTGGAAACTGCGTACCTGTTGCTGCACGGCGAACTGCCTTCACCATCGGAATTGAAGACTTGGACGTACAACATCACGCATCACACGTTCATCCATGAGAGCATCAAGAAATTTCTCGACGGCTTCCATTATGACGCTCATCCCATGGGCATGATGATTTCCACGATCGCGGCGCTCTCCACCTACTATCACGATGCCAAAGACATCTTCAACGTGGACTCGCGGAAGAAGCAGACCTATCGCTTGATCGGGAAGATGCCCACGATCGCGGCGTTCTCATACCGGCATTCGTTGGGGATGCCGTTCGTGTACCCGGACAACGAGTTGAGCTATCCCGGCAATT
>Ga0210401_10000763_pt1 | contig 38901 bp, 36 predicted proteins | sample IncBWH32MmetaG_FD_150866 | JGI IMG/M metagenome (GOLD analysis project Ga0210401, IMG submission 150866) | Forest soil microbial communities from Barre Woods Harvard Forest LTER site, Petersham, Massachusetts, United States - Inc-BW-H-32-M | ecosystem: Environmental > Terrestrial > Soil >... | reverse complement strand
CCTGTGGCCGCGATCGTGCCAGCCGCCAGTGAAAAATCCTTTAACCGCAAAGAGCGCGAAGCTTTCGCAAAGAGCGCAAAGAAGACGAAGAGAATGAAGATTGCGAAACGTTGGACAGCGCGCCTCTCCTGGCTGTCTTTGCGATCTTCGCGGCCCCACTTCGCGAACTTTGCGGTTACGAGCTTCTAGAAATGTAACAGGAACCAACCACGCTGCGCCCATGACGGCGGACGCAGAACCAAAGGAATTAAAACTTCTGGCAGAAAGAAGGGAGGCGCCTGCCGGGGAAGCAGGCGCCCGAGGGTAGGCGTTTTACGCGGCGGGGATACGCAGGGATTGCCCGACTCGGATTTTGTCGGGATCGGCGAGATTGTTAGCCTTGGCGATCTTGGGATACTCGTTGGCATCGCCATAGAACAGCTTGCTGATCTTGGAGAGGTTGTCGCCCGCTTTCACGGTATAGGTTTGATCGCCCTGGGCCACGGTAATTTCGTGGGCGAGGTCGGAGAAATTGGGATCGACTGCCTTGATCGCATCCCATATGCGGTTCTTGCTCGATTCCGAGACAGTGGTGGCCCGGATATGAAGTTTGTCGCCCTGCAAGTCGACGGCCTGGATGGTGGCGTCTTCTTTGGCGAGGACATCGAGCACAGGCTGGTATTTCTGCTTCAATTGATTTAAATCAACCATGGGGTACTCCTTTTCATTTGAAGTATGGAACAGGAAGCGGCGAGACGAAGTGGGCGCGCCGTGGCTCGTCTCAGGCGGCCACGGCTTCGTCATCGGCCCGGCGGCGGGCCAGAATTTCGGCCTCCGCGCGCAGCCAATCCTGTTCGGCATAACCGGGCTCGCGTCCACGCTCTTCGTAGAGCGCGAAAGCGCGCCGGCGAATTTCTTCCATGAGTGCTTCGGGATGCAACGGTTTCATCGTGACCTGCCTTGGGAACGGTTTGTGGTTCGGAATGAATGAGCGGAACTCGTCTTGCAAATGTTGGAGCTCGTGCAGAGGCAGCACGACTGCGAATTCGTCTTCGAGCACGATCCACCGGTCTTTCATGCCAGACCTCGATCGAGAAGCGGCCGGGCAGAGAGAATCCTGCGGCGCGAGCCACTTCGAGGGATGCCTGCGGGTATACGCGCGCCATATTTCGGCAGTGTTGCCGAGGAATGAATTTCCGGTAAAAGCGGGCTGGCGGAGGGACGACATCTCAAACTTCCGTAACGTAAGAAGTCCGGCCCGCCCGGTCTAAGATTTTCCAGGCGGGTCTTTATGCTGGAGAACTTTTTCGAATCTTGGGAGACGGAGTGGCAACCGGTGCCCCGCTGGGCGCTGGCCGCATGGGCCACATTCTACGCCTGCTTCCTCGGGTACGTTTTCCACAGCCACGGCGGTTTTCTTTTCATCGACTTGGCGAACCTGGTGGTGCACGAGGGCGGCCATCTACTGTTCGGCTGGTTCGGCCCGACGCTGGGACTGTGGGGCGGGACGCTCTTGCAATGGCTGGTGCCATTTCTGCTGGCGGCATACTTCTTTACGCAAAGACAAACCACCGCGTTTGCGTTTTGTTCTTTTTTCTTCTTCGAGAACTGGCTGTACACGGCGACCTACATGGCGGATGCCCGCGCGATGATCCTGCCGCTCGTGACCACCGGCGACCCTGACAACGTGGAGCACGACTGGAACGCAATCTTCTCCAGCCTGGGCGTCTTGCAGTACGACACTACGATCGCAGGCGTGGTGCGGTTTCTCGGCTGGTGCGGGATGTTGGCGGTCGTCGGGTGGCTGGTGTGGGTGAGTCTGAAGCAGTCAGAAGTCAGCACTCAGCATTCCGAAAAGGGCATCTAGCATTTGGTCCGTGAGAGTGAGTTGCTTGACGAACAACAAATCTTAAAACGCAGAGGGGCGCAGAGAGCGGCCGCGGAGGACGCAGAGGGGTTTTTTATCAATCGATGTCACTTGGCGGTAGCGGGCTGTTTTGATTCAAGATAGCCCACTACCCACTTGCCGTTCTTACACACCTGTTCTTACGTCTGCGGTGTGACAGTCATCACACATTATTTTTGAATCGGAAAACTAGTATCGAGTGCATGAGTTTGCCGATTCGTCCTGCTCACCGTTCGTCACTCGCAATTGCGCATGAAGGCGCCCATCATCTTTCAATGTTTCAGCTGACCGATCGCATCATTGGATCGGTGATCAAGATTCATCGTCGCCTCGGTCCTGGCCTGATTGAATCCGCCTATGAGAGCTGCCTTGCCTACGAACTCGATTCGCAACAACTGAAGGTTGTCCGGCAGAAAGCGGTGCCGCTCATTTACGAACAGGTGAAGCTGGATTGCGGATTCCGGGCAGATCTGCTCGTAGAGAATCGAGTCGTCGTGGAACTGAAGTGCAAAGAGCAGATTCATCCTGTCGATGAAGTCCAACTGCTTTCGCATCTAAGGCTACTAGGTCTACAGGTAGGGTTGCTGATCAACTTTCACGTGGTTCGACTAAAAGACGGAATTCGAAGAATCGTGAACAACTACCAGGAACAAGACATCCAAGAAGAAGGGTTCTGATTTTCTGCCCAGTATCTCTCTGCGTTCTCCGCGGCATTTCTCAGCGCCCTCTGCGTTTTAAGATTTTAAGGGTTGCCAATCCGCGATGAATAGGTTTGTCTCGTGCGGGAATTTCGCGTTGGGGAGGGATCCACACCTACAAAGAACGAGACGTTAAAGAAGTGTTTTGCATTTCTACCCGGTACCTCTCTGCGTTCTCTGCGGTATTTCTCAGCGCCCTCTGCGTTTTAAGACTCCTAAGGAACCCAATCTGCGATAAACACGTTCGTCTCGTGCGGGACTTTGCCGTTTCTGCCGGAAATCCAGACCACCTTCTTCCCATCCGGGCTGAACATGGGGAAGCCGTCGAAGCCGTCGGTGAAGGTGATGCGCTCGAGGTTCTTGCCTTCGAGATCGATGCCGTAGAGTTCGAAGTTGCCCATCCCGCCAGTGGACCCCACGTTTGACGAAAAAATAATGTGCTTGCCGTCGGGATAAAACGCGGGCGCGAAGCTCGCGGCGCCGAGGTCGGTGATCTGGCGCTTGTCGCTGCCATCGGACTTCATCAGCCAGATTTCCAGATACGTGGGCCGGATCAGATTCTGCGCCAGCAGTTCTTTGTAGTCTTTGATTTCCTGCTCAGTCTTGGGATGGTGCGCGCGGTAGACAATGAGCTTGCCGTCGGGCGAAAACGTCGGGCCGCCATCGTATCCGAGTTCGTGCGTCAGTTGCTTCACGTTCGAGCCGTCGGCGTCCATGGTGTAGATGTCGAGGTCTCCGTTGCGGATCGAAGTGAAGACGATCTTCTTGCCATCGGCCGAGATGACCGCTTCAGCGTCGTAGCCGGGCTCTTTCGTGAGTTGCTTAAGATCGGAGCCGTCGGGATTCGCAGTGAAGATGTCGTAGCTGGGATAAATGCCCCAGACGTATCCCTTGGAGTAGTCGGGCTTGGGCGGGCAGTCGGCGCTGCCGAGATGGGTGGAGGAGTAGAGAATTTTTTTGCCGTCGGGAAAGAAAAACGAACACGTCGTGCGGCCCTTGCCAGTCGAGATCATGTGTTGATCGCTGCCGTCGACATTCATCACGAAGATCTGGTCACACTTCAACGGCTCGCGATTCGATTGGAAGATGAGCCTGGTGCCGTCAGCCGAGAAGTAGGCCTCAGCGTTCTGTCCGCCGAAAGTGAGCTGCTTGATGTTGCGGAGGTGTTTTTCGGGTTGAGATGCGGCAGGCTTTTCAGCTTGGACGGCTGGAGTTGCCGGTACGCTTTGATGCGGCGTTATAGCAAACACAAGGAGTGCTCCGAGCATCAGCGCGGAGACTGAAAGGAAAATGGTTTTCATGGGGTGTTGCAGCTTAGTGTAACAGCCGGGCATCGTGCCGGCGGACTCAAACAAAAGCTTTTAACCGCAAAGGTCGCGAAGAAAGGCCGCGAAGCGCGCAAAGAAAAACGTTTGACCGCGAGAGCGCGAACAGGCGAAGAAAAAAACAATGCCGCGGACGAGAAGGCAAGGACTTGGCAACAGTGTCTTCGCGAACTTTGCGAGCCTTGGCGTACTTTGCGGTTAAAGGCTCTCTCTTTAAAAGCCCGTAGCTCGCAGCTCACTTCCTGAAATGCCCCATGATCGCTTCTGCCTGGGCGCGGGTAACCACCGCCGACAGCGCCGCGGCATCGGCCTGCTTCACCGCCTGTACGCTGCCGAAATGTTCGAGCAGGCGGCGCGTCGTGCTGGCGCCGACTCCGGGAATTTCCAAAAGTTCCGTGGAGCGGTCACGCATCTGGCGGCGTTTCCGGTGGAAGGTCACGGCGAAGCGGTGGGCCTCGTCACGGATCTGCTGCACCAGGTGCAGCACCGGGTTGTGGTGGTCCAGTGCGACCGGGTCGTCTTCCTGCCCGTAGACGTAGATGATTTCCTCGCGCTTGGCGATCGAGGCCAGCGGCTGGTTAATGATTTCGAGCGACTCGAGCGCTTGTGCGGCCGCGTGCAGTTGGCCGATGCCGCCATCGATCAGGATCAGGCTCGGCATCTTTTTCTTTTCTTCCTGCAAGCGCTTGTATCGCCGCGTCACCACCTCGCGCATGGAAGCAAAGTCATCCACGCCTTCGACGGTCTTGATGATGAACTTGCGGTAATCGGACTTTTTCATGTGTCCGTCATCCCACACGACCATCGAGGCCACAGTCTCTGCGCCCTGAATGTGGGAGATGTCGAAGCATTCGATGCGTTCGGGGCGCTCGGGCAGAGTGAGCGCGTCCTGCAGGGCTTCCTGGGTGGCACGCGTGGTGGGCTTCATCACGCGGAAGCGCTGGTCGTAGGATTGCTTGGCGTTGTTGCCGGCGAGGTCGATGAGCGAGCGCTTCTCGCCGCGCGAGGGCACGTCGATGTGCACGCGCGTGGCGCGGGCGCCGGCGCTGGCGAGTTGCTCGGAGAGGAGCTCTTCGAGCATTTCGCGGTCTTCGAAGTCGGTGGGAACGTAGATGTTGCGTGGGACGTAGGGCTGGCCCAGGTAGAGCTGGCTGAGGAAAGCGGAGAAGAAGGACGCAGGGGAGAAATCGGGCGCGGTTGGCGTGGTCGCGGACGGGCGGGAGTTCGCGGAAACCGCCGCCGAGCTTTGCTCGGCTGTCCCTACGTGGTCTGTGGCAGCTGAGGCGGCTGTCCCTACGTGGTCTGTGCCAGACGGGGCAGCTGTCCCTACGTGAGCCTCGACGGGAGAGCCACCTGTCGCTCCAGCGGATATTTCTGTGGTGTTCGCAACATCGACCCCGAACTCGGGCAAGTCTTCCCAGAAAAATTCTCGCCGATCGACGACGCGTCCGCCGCGCATGTGGAACAGATTCACCGCCAGCATGCCGTTTTCGTAGTGATAGCCAAAGACGTCGGCGTCGTCGCCTTCGACGGCTGCCATACGCTGTTTTTCCTGCAGCTGCTCGACGGTCGAGATCAGGTCGCGGTATTTGGCGGCGCGTTCGAATTCTTCGGCGGCGGCAGCTTCGTCCATGCGCGTGCGCAGCGACTTCACCAGGTCGGTCTGCCGGCCTTCGAGGAACAGTTTCACGTCGCGCACCGCTTCCTGGTAAATCTCGGGTGTGGTAAGCCCCTCGACGCAAGGCCCGAGACAGCGCCGGATGTAGTACTGCAAACAAGGTCGCGGGTGGTACCGGGTCAAATCCACCTTGCACGACGGGACCAGGAAATGCCGGTGAATCAGGTCGACGATGCGGTAGGCGAGGCTGGTCGGGAAGTAGGGGCCGTAGTAGGCGCTGCCGTCCTTGCGCAGCCGGCGCGTGACATAGACCCGTGCGTAACGCTCGCCGAGCGTGAGCTTCACGTAGGGGTAAGTCTTGTCATCGCGCAGCAGGATATTGAAGCGCGGCTTGCGCTGCTTGATCAGGTTGTTTTCAAGCGCCAGGGCTTCCTTGTTGTTGGCAACGACGATGTAGTCGACGTCGACCGCTTCGCGCACCAGCGTCCCGGTCTTGGCATCCGTCCAGCGGCCCTCGTGAAAGTACGACGCCACCCGGCTGCGCAAATTCTTCGCCTTGCCGACGTAGATGACTTCGCCTTCGGCGTTCTTGTAGAGGTACACGCCGGGTTCGGTGGGAATGGTGCGGATTTTCTGGAGGATATCCATCGAAAGTTGTGTCTATTTTAGATGAGGCCTGCGACCGGCGTTGTGCGACACTACTCCCATAAGTCGGAGGGTTACTGTGCGTATTTCTGCCGAATTGAACGTCTGGTTGCGGAAGGTGTCGGGTCAAACCGTCCTGCGACTCGGCCGGCTGGTCCGCGAGGCTCTCGAGGAGGCCATGACGCGGCAGGCTAAACCTAAACAAAGATTTCTTCGGCACGCGGGCGTAATCAGTGGCCCACCCGATCTGTCGTCGAGGAGAGGTTATTCGTCAAAAGCGGAAGGTTAGCGCCAGCTAGGGGCGCATTTTGCAACTTGTCGAACCTTGGCCTGTTTGTCTATGTTCAACCGCTAATTTAAGAAATCGGGTCGACTCCGCGAGCCCCAACCGTATAAAAATTTCTATCCCCTGTGTTTCCTTTGCTCCCTGTTCTCCCTGGACTAACAATTTGCAACATCATGCAAGATATTGATGTAAAATGCTTTAGCCGTAGGACTAGCGCTTTCGTGACTTGGCATCACCCGTGCACTACTGCTGGCCGGGACACGGAAGTTCATTGAACCCCAGGGACTCAAAGCAAACAAGATAGTTAGGATGCATAGAGAGGAAGGAGCCCTCCAAGATATGACTCGCACTTCGTTAACAATTCTCTTAGCGGCCACCATGGTTGCTTCTGTGGGTTGCGCCAGCAAAAAATACGTCCGGCAGGAAACAACGCCGATCATCAACAAGACCAACGAGCTCGACGACCTGACCGCGAAGAACACCAAGGACATCAAGGACGTGGATTCCCGTGCGCAGTCCGGGATCCAGGCCGTGCAGGCCAAAGCCGCCGAAGTTGACCAGAAGGCGATGGCAGCGGGCAAGACGGCCGACGACGCCCAGAACACGGCGAACGTTGCCACCAAGCGCGTCGACGTGCTGAGCAACACCGTCGCGAACCTCGACAACTATCGTCCGGTAGCCGAGACGTCGGTGCACTTCGGCTTCGACAAGGACAACCTGACCAAGAAGGCCAAGGAAGCACTCGATCAGCTGGCCACCGATATCCCCAACACCAAGGGCTATATCGTGACCCTGGAAGGCGGGACAGACTCGGTTGGTCCGGAAGACTACAACTACGACCTGAGCCAGCGCCGCGCGAACGCCGTGATTCAGTACCTGGCGTCGCAACACAACGTGCCGGCCCACAAGATCTACTTGATCGGGTTGGGCAAGGATAAGCCGGCCGATTCGAACAAGACCGCGGAAGGGCGCGCCAAGAACCGCCGCGTCGATGTCCACCTGATGACGAACACCCAGGGCGACAATGCGACGCCAGCGCAGCCGACACAGCCGGCGCCGACGGCGAGCACGCAGAATCCGCCGAGCATGTAAAAAGTTTCCCTCCTCCCCGGAGGACTTCGCCAACACAGGCCACTCACCCCCATGAGTGGCCTGATTTTTTTTTAATCTGCGGACGACGAGTGTCCCGCAAAAACTCAGCGGCTAGGACAACGACCCGCCGCTGTGGCGACTTTCCTGAAGGCAACGAACCTGTGTCAGCCTCAGCGCAAGCCGCAGGACAGGCCCGGGACTTCTTTGTCGCTGCATTCTTCCCTGGGCAGCTTCGGCGACTCATGTACCCCGCCAGCGTCGACGAAAGAGGCGATGTAGGGCGCATCGTTCGTCGAGTCAGACGCGATGCGTACGTGATCCAGCCGTTCGTCGCGACTCACCCAGCTAAACTGCTGGCGCTCGAAATCAAAAGCGATTTGGCGAAATTGTACGGTCGACAGGAATCCGTCAAACGGATAATCCGGCATTCTTGCTGCCGAGATATAGACCGGTTGGGCGCTGAGATTGGTGTCGCCGAGTTGCAGGCCCTCCAAACGGACTTCCCGCAGAATGAAGTTTCCCCCGATGTTGGCGAACTCGCGTGCCCGAACCATGCGGGAGGCTAGCCACGGCACGTGCGAGCCCAGCAGCAGGAGCTTTTCCGCGCCCGTATCCACCAGCAGGCGCAGCGATCGGGGGCCGGCATAGAGCCCGACGCAGATTTTCGAGTCCGCCATCTCGAACGGCACCGAAGAAGGCAGGCGATCGAATGGGCCAAAGAAAATTTTCCTGGTCTGGTAGTCGAGGCGGAAGCTGGTGTGGGCGAGAACGTCGAGCCCGATCAGTGCGTCGACGCGCACCCCGAATCTCTCCGAAACTGCAGAAAGGTCCTCGACAAGACTCCGCAGCTGTGTCACGTGAATGGGACCAAGATCGACCGTGGGAACGACCACGGCCGGTCGCGAAAGAGTGCGGTCAATGGCATCGAGTTCTTCATTGGAACCCGACAGGTTGAGCTGGCGTGCAACTTGCCGATCGATCACGCTGGGATACGCTCCCGTATCAATGACCAGGTTCTTCTTTTGCAGGGTCCCGATCGAGCCTTGCACAACGACCAGGTGTTCGCCATAAATCTTCAGCGGCACGCTGTGCTCCCGCAAGCCGGACCGTGCCCACACACCAGAACAACTGAACAACAGAGCCGCAGACAGTGATAAGACGATGTGTCGCCCCATGACTCCACTCCTCGGTCACAACGAATGGGCAATGGACGCCGTGGGATTGGCTTTCGCTTCTGTCCTCCTTCTGGATTCCTGCGCAATTGCGGGTGTCTAGCCCATGTCAGCAAATGGCGACAAACCCCCATTGGTTTTGAAATATCTTGAACCAAAGCGACTAGTCGTCCGTCCATTACAAACGAGGAAGTTCGATGTTGCGACCGGATTCATGTCGCGTGTTTCGCTTTGCCGATTTTGAGGCCGACGTCCATGCCGGCCAGCTACGGCGCGACGGTGTCCGGGTGCCACTACAGGAGCAGCCTTTCCAGGTGCTGGCAGCTTTGCTCGAGCGCCCCGGAGAACTGGTCTGGCGGGAAGATCTGCGCCAGCAAGTTTGGCCGCGGGACACGTTTGTCGAGTTCGATCATGCACTGAACACGGCGGTCAAAAAGATTCGCATCGCGCTCGGCGACTGCGCCAACTCACCCTGTTATATCGAGACGATTCCGAAACGTGGTTATCGGTTTGTCGCACCGGTGACAGTTGGCCCCGAGCACGGTGGGGAACCGTTTAGCGCTGGAGGGCGCCCGGGGCGAACCGTTCGTGGACTCATGCTTTTGCGAAGTTGGTCCGGCTCGCCGCTCCGCGTTGTCCTTGCCGCCACCATCCTCCTATCCCTGGTGTTCCTCGGGATGCGGTGGAGGGCCGCCTCGCCAGACGCCAGGGAAGAGCACATCGCGATGGCGGTGCTTCCCCTGGAAGACTGGAGCAATGACTCGAGCGGCATGTCTTTGTGTGACGGCATCGGCGAGGAGTTGATCACGGAGTTGGGCCGGGCCGAGCCTTCACGGTTGTCGGTATCCCCACGCGCTTTGACACTGCCATACCGGCACACGGCAAAGACTGTGGCCGAGGTGGCGCATGATCTGCACGCCAACTATCTGCTCGAAGGAAATCTGCGCGGCGACAGTCATCATGTCCGCGTGACCGTGGAACTCATTCGGGTGCGCGATCAGGAGCGCGTCTGGGGCGATAATTTCGACCGCGAAGCCGGAGACCCGCTGGCGCTCGAGTCCGAGATCGCCGGCGCCATTGCGGCAAAAGTGAAGCCGGTCGTGATGGCCGGAATGGCTCACGACCGCTGAAGACTCGCAGGGACTTCGTCTCCCGGGCGGTCCGGCGGTAGAATATAAAGTGATGTCGTGGGTTCGAACTGCTCTCGCTCTCTGTCTGTTTCTTGCGGTTGCCGCAGCTCAGCAGAGCTCGGCTCCGCAGAAAAATCCTCCTCCGAATCAGCCGCCGCCGCGTTCCGATTCCCGAGCATCGGACAGCGGCCATCCTGCCAAGCCCGATGCGGCAGAGAGTTCCAGCGCAGAGAGTTCCAGCAAGGAAGAGCCGGCCGACCTCAGTCCGCCGCCCGATGATGCCAAGACGCACCCGGAGAGCGGGCCGGCGCTGCATGAAGCCGAAGACGCGGCCGGCCTGCACGAAGGAGATGAGATCGGCGGTGTCCAAGAGTTCAAGCCTTGGGACCCGCACAAGGCGGAAAAAGACGTCGAGGTGGGCAACTTTTACTTCAAGCGGCAGAACTACCGCGCCGCGCTCGACCGCTATCGCGAGGCCCTCTACTACAAGTATGACGACGCCGTCGCTACCTTCCGGATCGGCGTTTGCCAGGAGAAGCTGGGGGAACCCGAGGAAGCCCGCAAGGCCTATGCGGCGTACCTGAAAATCCTGCCGCACGGGCCCTCTGCCGGAGAAGCGCATCAGGCGCTCACACGCCTCAAGGCTGCGCCGACCGAGACTCCGGACCCGACCATGGATCCAAAGCATCCCTGAAACGCGGGTGTTCGATCAGAACTCTTCTCTCGGCCTCTAGGATTTTTCGATCCGGATGAACTCTCCGCTGGTAGCGTTTACGGCGACTTTCAGTTTGGCATCGTCGCGGCTGTTGCCGTAGATCACGTGCCAGACCAGGTTGTTGTTGACGCGGTCCCATTCGAGGATGTAAAGCACGGGCGTGTCCGCGTCTTTGGCGAGCAGCTTGTCGCCGCCATGTTGTTGGGCGACCTCGAAGGCTTTGTCGGAATCTATTTTCAGGAAGGCAATATCGAACGCCTGGGTCGACGCGTTGTTGGGATTGTAGGTGTCCTCGATTCCAGGATTGACGCCGCGATCCGGGCCCTCCGATCCCGACCAGCTATAAGGCTTGGTGCCACGTTGGGCGACCGAGGCGAAGCCGGCCTTCCAGAAGGCCGATTTTCCGTCACGACCCTTGGAGTCCGCGTTCGGCGCCGATTCGAGACGATAAGGGCGGGCATCAGGTCCCCAGCCGTGAGCCGAGATGTAGAGCTTCTGCAGTGCGCTGCGCGCGGTCAGCAGGTCCGGTGGTTTGGGCTGCGGTTTCGCCGTCTCCGCAGGCTTGGAAGGCTCCGACGAGCACGCCGCCATCAGCGCCACCGCGAACATCGCCACCAGCAGCTTCTTCATAGCTACCATCCTGTAGTAGTTTTGGGATGTCGATTGCTGCGCCACATTCTAAACGAAGGAGCACGGCACGCCATGGATTTCTGTCTGCAACGACTTCAGGATGACATCGCGGCGATGACCCAGGGAATGAGCGCGGAAATGCTGGCGCAGCGACCCTCCTCGGGCAAGTGGAGCGCTGCCGAGATTCTCGAGCATCTTTACCTCACCTACACGGGTACGATCCGCGGGCTTGAGAAGTGTCTGGCGGCCGGAAAACCACTGGCCCGAACACCGACCTTCCAGGATCGTGCGCGCACGCTCTACGTCGTTGGCCTGGGGCAGTTGCCGGAAGGACGCAAGGCTCCAGCGAACTCCACGCCGAAGGGAATGCCCCCGGAGCAGGTGCTTCGCGAGATCACAGCGAAGATCGCGGCCATGGACGCTGCGATTTCGCAGGCGGAGGAAAAATTCGGCAAGCAGGCACGGCTGCTCGATCACCCGGTACTCGGACCGCTCAGCGGCCCACAGTGGCGAAAGTTTCACCTGGTGCACGGGCGTCTCCATATCCGACAGTTGCAGCGGATTCGGAAAGCGAGATGATGCTAGGAGCCTCGAGCTGTTCGCCGCTTGCCTCGGGCTATTTCTCACCGCTGGGATCGGAGCTCGCCGCTCGCACGATCCTTGAAAAGTAACGATCATTCATATTGAAAACTGTCGTTTGACTTCACCGCAGTCGGTGGCTACGGTAAGACATGAATGCCAATCCCTTATCGAACGCGCTCTCTTACGACGGTGACATTGATTTTCTCCACGACATAAGCAGCCGCATCGCGGCGAACGACCCGCTGCACCAGGACCTCGACCGCATCATTGAATTCGCCTCAGCAGTCGTGAAATGCGACTCCTGTTTTGTCTATGTGCGCGAAGGCGACGACCTGCTCCTGCGCGCTTCCAAGAACCCACACGAGGAAGTCATCGACCGGCTGAAGCTGCGCGTGGGGCAGGGAATCACGGGCTGGGTGGCGGAGCATCGCGAGCCGGTTGCGGTGTCAGAAAAGGCGTCCCAGGATTTGCGCTTCAAAATCTTCCACGAATTGCCGGAAGATTCTTTCGAAGCTTTCCTCTCCGTGCCCATCCTCTCGCGTGGGCGCGTGGTCGGCGTCATCAACCTGCAGCACCGCGAGCCGCACACCTACACTCCGCGGCAGATTCGGCTGATTTCGATGATCGGCTTTTTGGTCGGGGCTGAGATCGAATTGGCGCGCCTCGAGGACGAGAACTCCCACCTCCAGCATCAGCTCGAAACGCGCAAACTACTGGAGCGCGCAAAGGGAATTCTGCAACGTGATCTGGGGCTGGATGAAGAGCAGGCGTACCTCACCTTGCAACGCCAGGCGCGGCAAAAACGCAAAGCGTTGCGCGAAATCGCCGAGGCCGTGGTGCTGGGTGAGGAGATCCGGCGCGGCACAGGAGCGAACTGATGTAGCGAGTTCCTCGGCAAGTGCCGACTGAAAACCCAACAACCTCAGTCAGCAAAATGCGTGCTCAGTCAGCAAAATGCGTGGCTGACGACTGAGATGAGGCGATCGGCGAAAAACTTGCCGAGTTGGTCCGGCTGGAACCGGTGGGCTTGCTCTCCTCGATTTGCCGCACCAGGCTCTTGGCTGCGTCGCGTCCAGCATTTTCCAGCCTTTGTTGCAGGGCCATCGACAACGGCTCCGGGGAATACGCGCAGAACAGGTCGACGTAGGCGGCTGGAAAATCCTCCGGCACACTTGGCTTCACCTGGACCGCGATGATTCCTTCTACACCCCGTTGCCGCATCTGTGAGAAATAGTTCTCCAGCCAACCGGGTGCGCGTTCGCAGGCGGCGATCAACAATCCATAGCCGTGTTGGGACAGGAAATCTTCCACACCCGCGATGATGCGGGCCGCAGGCGAGTGGCCGATGTCGGGAGCCAGCGCCGCCACCGTGTAGCTGCGGTTAGTGCGTAGCGAGCGCGCAGAGTAGTTCGGACGATAGTTCAAAAACGCCGCCGCTCGCAGCACACGTTCCTTAGTGTGTTGCGGTATCGAGAGAGCGGCCGCGGAATTGTTCAGGATGGCCGACACCGAGCAGGGCGCCAGCCCCACGCGATCAGCAACCGTACGGAGTGTGACGGCTTCGGTGGGTCGTCTATGGTTTTTAATCTGCGGCATACGCTCTCCTGAATTTCGAAACCTGGATTCCGGTGGGTTCGCTGCGCTTTGGGGGTCACGGGCGCAGCCATGGACTGCGCCCGTGGACGAAGACTATTGATTCGAAACGGCCTTCTGCGGCCCAAGCCGCGCCACTTGCGCCGCCTCAGTCCGCGTTGCCGGTGGATTGAAGTACAGGATTTCGCCGGTTGCGCCGAGCACCAGAGAACGCACGAACCACTCATTCCCCGTTTGCTCAAGAACCAGGTGCGATGCGATTGGGTTATCGACCGTCGAGACCGTCGTCGCCATGACGATCGCACCGGTCTTGTTCGTCAGGTTGTGCAGCAAAACGGTCTCGGCAGAGCGGTGTTCCACGGAACAGCTGTAGTCGCCAGGCGGCAACACGACGTTTCCCCATCGCACCTGCCTGGCAAGCGTGAATTTCCCGGAGGCACTCTGTGCCACAGCCGGCGCCGGCAAAATACTCAGTCCGGTGACGGCCATCAGGAGCAGTTTCCTCCACGAAATGTTTCTGCAACGCATGGGCATCCTCCTAAAGAGTCGAGTGCGGACGCGCTTGTGCCTGCATCCGCGAGTTACTGGTGAGACGACGAGGTCAGGAGGTAACGCGGAACAACGGGTGGAATCCCCAAGAAACACAGTTCACAGGATCCCCTGCCACGCTGCAGGAAGGATGCCTTCACTATGCGGGAGCGGGCGAAGCGAAGTCCAATCGAAAAAATCTATGCGCGCGATTTTGCCGAAACTGGCAAGACGTGTGGATGGTTCCGCACTTGGAGGAAGCCTGCGCAAATAAAAAGCCTTCCGGGTTGCGCCGGAAGGCTGGGAAAGTACCTGCGTGACGCCTACTCGCGCATCGAGGACGGCACGCCCGCCTTGCGCGCCTGTTCCTGCATATCTTCCAGTTGTTTCTTCGCGTCCTCGAGTTTTTTCTGCCTGTCGACCATTTGCTGCTTGTATTCCGCGTCCTGCTTGTCCCAGGCCCCGGCATTGCGCAGGCGGTTGCCGGCATCGGCGTAGAAGGCGGCAGCGCGCAAGCGATACTCGCGGTCGGCTAGGTCGATTTCCTTGGCCAGCGAATCGATCTGTGCCTGGTGCCCCTGGATTTTTGTCTGCCATTCCTTGTACATCTTCTGCTTCTGCGCTTGCTCGTCGTCCGCAGGTTTCTTCTCTTCGGCGGAGTTCTGTGCCGAGGCGTCTGCCTTGTCTCCGGCGGGGGCATTGGCTGCTGCTGCCGAGTCGCCCGAAGCAGGGGCTGGCTCGCCATTGGAGTTTCCCGCGCTGGCATCCGGCGACTGAGCGGGAGCCTCGCCTACGACGGAGAGCTTCTCATCACGAGGAATATTGTCGTTGTCGTAAGACTTGGCCGCTGGAGCCTTCGTCTGTTTCTGCTTGCGGACCTGGCGCGCGTAGTCGCCGAGGGGCGCGCTTTGGGCAAATGCCAGCGAGCCGGCCAGGGCGAGAAGAAGTCCGAGAATTGCAGCTGATGCGATACGCTTCATGTTCATACCCTCTTCCGCGGTTACGGATTTTTCACCGCCCCGCGAGATTCCTAAGATTGCGCGGTCGAGACGGCTTTCGCCTTCTTGCTCTCCGCTAAAAACCCACCAATCGTGTGATCCAGATGCTTGGCTTCCGCCGCGATATCGGCGGCGATCTGTGCCGCCAGCTCCGGATCGTGATTCGATGCCAACTGCTGCGCATACCCCGAGATCGTAATCAGGGAGTTGCGCAAGGCCAGCGCCATCTCGGCCGAAAGCTCGCCCCGCAAATCCAGCTGCCGCCGGATTTCGGAGATCTCGGTCTGGTTGTTGATGACGCAGGCGACGCCGAGCGTGGTTCCATCGGCGGCCGGCACGTGCGATGCGGTCACTTCGATCACTCGGCGCTCGCCGCCCGGAGTCAGATACTCCGCCTCGACCCGCCGCATTGGCGTGCCTTCTTTCAGCGCGGTCTGCACTCCGGCGGCTACACTCGGGGCTCCCGCACTCGGCCGGCTCAGGGTCGCGCTGTGAAACATCGCTTCCGCATCCATACCCCCTGGCGACGCGATGCCGAGAATATTCTTGGCCGCCTGGTTCGCTTGCCGCACCAGTCCGTTCGGACCGAAAAACACCACACCACTGGAAAGATTCGACAACACCGCCGCGCTGATGTTCTCCGACGTTTTAGCGCGCCGCTGCTCGGCATCGCGCAACGCCGACAGTTCATGTTTCTGCTGTTTGAGCTGCTGAATCACGGCATGATAGGTGTGCAGGGGAAATTGCTCGGAATCTGATGTCTGCGTCACGGGCTGACTGGAGCCCAGGCTCTTGCGCACGCGCCGCATCATGAAAGCCGCCATCAGAAAGGCGAAGCCGCAGGCAAAGAAGACCAGCACCATCTTCAGGAAAATCGGGTTGGTCAGCAGCTTCACAGCAGCCTCCAGTACCACTCGAGGAACCGCTGACCGAAGAAGAAGGCGACCATCGCCATGCTTCCCAGAAACACGCCAAAAGGCATTTCGTAATGGCGATACATGGTCTGCGCCGACTGCCAGGCGCGCCGCCGGGCTTCGCGCGCAGCGAGATGCCGCCGCTCCACGAAGCGCCGGGTGCGTTTCAGCCAAACCATGAAGATTGTGCTGACACCAAAAAGCGAGCCTACGATCGATGCGGCAAAGATGGTGAACACCGTCAGCTTCACCCCGAGGAACGCGCCGATCATGGCCATCAATTTCACATCGCCGAAACCCATGCCTTCAATCCCGCGCGCTCGCAGGTAAATCGCCCCGGCGCCGTAGATGAATGACGCGCCAACCACCGCGCCCAGCACAGAATCGAGCAAGGAAAGCATCCGCGCGGAAATGTCACCGTCCACCGGCAGCGAAACGACGCCCGGCAGAAACTGCGATGCCAGGTCATTCACCGGCACGAACAGGCTGAAAACGATGCCCAGCCCGAGCCCGGTTAGTGTCATCTTGTCGGGCAGGAGCTTGGTTTCCGCATCGGTGAAGATCAGTCCGAGAAGCAGGAATGACAGCGCGCAATACTTCACCGTCGCCAGGGTCATCCCGAAATGCCAGGCGCATGCCAGAAAAAGCGCCGCAGTGAGAAGCTCAATGGCCAGGTAACGAGGAGTGATCGCAGCCTGGCACTTCCGGCAGCGCCCCCGCAGCAGCAGCCAACTCAGGACTGGGACGTTGTCGTAGAAAGCAATCGGCCGTTTGCAATGCGGACAGGCGGACCAGCGCGGGTTCAGCACCGACATGTCCCGCGGCAGGCGATAGATACACACATTCAGGAAGCTGCCGAACGTCAGCCCGAGGAGCACACTCGCAAATGCCAGAAAAGGATCCAACCAGGTTCCTGTCGCTAGAACGCTTTCTTCGCCAAAAGTTTGCTTTGATTATACGGTCCGTATTCCGCAGACACGGAGGTACCGAAGTCACTGTCCCTTCGGCCAACTGCCCTTAAGTAACTGAAAGCCGGAGGCTTGTGAGGTTTGCGTGGGAGGGACAGGAAGGTTTCGCGTGAGCTGGGGCGGCACGAATCCCCACCCTAAGTTTGCAGCGAGGTTACGAATCCCCATCCTAACCTCGCAAAGAGCGCGAGGTTAAGGATGGGGCACCCGCGCTGTGAGTGCTTGATACCCGAGACCTGATACCTGAGACCTGATACCTGACGCCTGATACCTGAAACCTGATACCCGAGACCTGTCCCCCTACGCAGCCGGCAAAAATACCGAGAACACCGTTCCACTTTGTCCCGGGCGGGTCGAGCTCCGGACGCGGATGGCGCCCTGATGTTTCCGGGCGATTCCTTCCGAGAGCCATAACCCAAGACCAGTCCCCGATTCCGGTTTGGTGGTGTAGAACGGCTCGAACAGGCGCGAGCGGTCGATCGACGCGATGCCCGTCCCCGTATCGGCGAAAACGACCTGAACTCCCGTACGTCGGCTGCCGGAAGGTTCCCGTCCGCACCAGACGCGCACCCTGAGGCGTCCGCCGCCGGGCATGGCGTCGACCGCATTCACCAGCAAATTCGAAAACAACTGCCGCAATTCTCCGGCATAGCCGCGGATTTCGGCGGTGCCGCACAACTCTTTTTGCACGCTGATTTTTCCCGTGCTCAGCTTGGCCGAGTAGAGTTGGAGCACTTCGTCGAGCGTGGTCGATACGTTCAGGGTCCGTGGTTCGGACACTTCACGCACGAACCCGAGAGTCTGTTGCGCGATGTCGGCGATGCGTTGCACTTCGCGCTCAGCCATTTCGAGATGCTGGTCCGCGCGGGTCGCGTCGTGGCGCGCCAGGTATAGAAGATTGGTGATGGCTTCCAGCGGGTTGTTGATTTCGTGCGCGATGGCGGCAGTCAGCCGGCCCGCGGTGGCCAGCCGCTCGCTTCGCTGGAGCGCATGTTCGGCGCGAAGCTGGGCCGAAATGTCGCGCGCGATGGCCGATGCCCCAATGAGATTTCCTTCTCGATCGCGCAGCGGGGAAACAGAAAGCATGACGTGCACGAGCGAGCCGTCCTTGCGCCGCCGCTGCGTCTGATAGCTGGCAATACTGCCGCCCCGCGCCAGCGTTTCGAAGTGTGCCCGGGTTTCGTGCGTGCGGTCCTCGGGAACGGTGAGGAAGACTGGTTTGCCCAGCACCTCCTCGGGACGATAACCGTAAAGTTCCTCGGCGCCATGATTCCAGCTGGTGATGATGCCTTGCGGGGTCGCGCTATAGATGGCGTCGTTGGAAGATTCGACGATCGCAGCCATGCGCTCCAGGGTCTGGTCGGCGCGCACCTCCGCCCGCGACTTCTGCCGCGCCAGGCTTGCGGCCAGCAGCGAAATTACGACGAAGATCACGAGCCGGACCGCATCGGAACTTTGCAGGGACAGCGTGAAATGCGGATCGAAGGCGAAGTAGTCGATCACCGGAACTGAAAGCACCGTTCCAAAGACCGCCGGGCCGAATCCCAGGAACCGGGCGGTGAACACCACGGCGAGAATGAAAATTGCAAACGGGTCGGAATGCAGGAATGGCGTAATCGACCACACCACCACGCAGGCAATTACAGCGAGGAGTGCGCCGCCATAACGTACCGGCCAGGAAAGGCGAGTGGAGCGAACTGGAGTCTGCGTGTCTGGCTCGAGACTCATCAACACGATGTCTACGTTCCAAAAAAACGGGGATTAACTACTTGGATGCCCAAACGTTCCCGAAAGGCTGTTTGGTTTCGACGGGGCGAATCTAACAGGAGGCCGAGAATGACGGCAATTCCACTATCGGGGGATAGGGGCCCCCACGAGAGGTGGAGTGCGCGTTGAGACCACGCGCACTCCTCTATCGCATCAAATGGTCCGCCGGACTGAGAGCGGCGGTGATAAGGCTTACTTTTTCTGAATCGATTCGATGTACTGATTCAGGTTCGCGATGCGCTGTTGCACTTCAGCATCATGCCCCTGGCTCATTTGCCGGAACAGCGGGCCCCACACCGGCATATCTTTGCTGCCGTGCGCGGGCAGGTCGGCGTCTCCGCGCAGCACGCTCGCAATGTGCATCGAGGGATATTTTCCGCCATTTTTTCCGCTCAGCGCGGTCAGATCCGCGGGAGCCGTTTTCAACGCCGATGCTGCTGGGCCGTTGCCTTTTCCATCGGCACCATGGCAAACCGCACAGTAACTGGCGAACATTTCCTGGCCGGAAGCCGCATTGGTCGGCTTCACCGGAACGTGCTTGATCACTTTGTCATTTTCGGGTGCCGACTGCTGGGCCATGGCAAACACTGCCAACAAGGCCAACAGAGCACCGATGTAGAACAACCTGCGTGCGTGCATGATCTCCTCCTAGAGACTGCGCTGCGACAAACTGCTACCAACAGGCAAGTGTAGGTGGGAAGTATAGGCCGGAAATGTGTTCGATGTCACACGCACCTGTGACGGAAAGCGGCGGGGCACTAGGGACGGCGAAAACGCAGCAAGTCCCCCGGCAACAGCACACTACGCGGATCTTCCCCGGGAAGGTCCCCGTTCCACGAGTTCCAGCCTTTGGGAACCAGGCGAATGCTGTGCGCGCTTTCGGCCCAACCGCTGGCTGCTTCTTCGCGGACCGCGACCGCGCACGCGGCAATCCCCGACACCTCGTTTTGCTCCCACAGCTTCCATTCGAAAAGCGACGCCTCCAGTCCTTCGCTGAGCGCTTCGGAGGGCAGCAGATAAAACGCCCAGTCGTAGCGCGCGGCGGCAAGATGATCGCAGGGGGATTGTCCTGGAATCGCGTTCAGGATGCGTGCGCCGTAGTCACGTGCGACGCGGAGCGTGCCATCGCTCGACCCGTGATCGATAACAAGAACTTCGTCGCAGGGATGGAGCGTCTGGAGCGCGCGTCCCAGACGCGCGGCGTCATTCAGAGTGTGGAGAATGGCGGTAATCGATGGCATCGCGAGCCGCTATGACAGCACAGGTTCGTAGATTGCGGCAACTGCGGAAGGAGGGCAGCGATCCGACCTTAACACCTATCCCGAGCGGAATTCTGAGGTCCTCTGCAATGTCAGGGAGTGCAACAGAGACGTCACGCCAACTACCTTCACGTTCCTTTCATATTCACCGTCTAGTGTGAACAAGTAGTTTCTGTGGCAAGGCGGATGCTCATATGGAGTTTCTGGGAGGTCACATGTCGATTCGGAACCTGTTTTCATGGCTTCTGATCGTGGCAACGATCACTTTTAGCGCACGCGCTTTCGCTCAAGGCGAATGGGCTGTCGAAAAGACGTTTCACGTTGGCGGGGAGGGCGGCTTCGACTACATCACAGTCGATGCAAAGAGTCACCGTCTCTATGTCCCGCGCAGCACGCACACGATGGTCATCGATGCGGAGTCGGGTGAGACGGTTGCCGACATTAACGGCCAGAAGCACAACCATGGTGTTGCTGTGGTTCCCGAACTCGCACGGGGATTTATTAGCGATGGCGCCGGCTCGATTGTAATCTTTGATCTCAAGACCAACGCAATCCTGGGAACGGTAGCCGCGAAAGACGATGCAGACGGCATCGTTTACGACAAGAGCACCGGGCTGGTCCTGGTTGCTTGCGGCGACGCTGGTGTGCTGATCACCCTCAAGGCAGATGCCGATCCCAAGACGGCGGCGATCGATGCGCCGATTGAACTGGGCGGCAAACCGGAGTTCCTGGCGGCAGACGGGGCCGGCAAGGTTTATGTCAACCTGGAAGACAAGGACCAAGTCGCTGTGGTTGACCTTAAGGCTCGGAAAGTGCTCGCGCACTGGCCGGTCGCTCCCGGCGGTTCTCCCGTCGGCTTGTCCATCGATACAGAGAAGCACAGACTCGTCATCGGATGCCGCAAACCGCAAAAGATGCTCGTAATGAGCACAGACGACGGCAAGGTGGTTGGCGATCTTCCCATTGCTGTCGGCGTGGACGCCACGCGCTGGGACGGTCATCAGGCATTCGCTAGCACTCGCGAAGGCAAGCTCAGCGTTGCCGAGGAGAAGGGTGGCAAGTGGGAGACTGTGCAGACCGTGACGACCGGACTTGGCACCAAGACCATGGACATCGATAATGCGGCGCACAAAATCTATTTGCCGACCGCGGAGTTCGAAGAGGCGAAGCCGGGAGCACGTCCGGTGGCTAAGCAGGGAACGTTTATGATCGTCGTCGTGGGGCGACGGTAGCGTACGCGTAGCGCGTTACCTTGCTTAACACGCGATCACTCAAAATCCTCTGCCCGTCCAGTCAATGTGTGTTGGGGCGGCGGTGGGATCAATAGCAATAAACCAAATCTGAACCAAAGGAAGATTCTTGGGACCTACCAGTAATACGACGCGACGACAGTTGGCGTTCCGGGAATGTCGTTCACAACGTTTGTGTGGAGCACGATCTGCAGGTTCTTGCGGCTCCAGTCCTTGGGTGCTTGCTTTATGAATTCCGCGACCAGCTCAGGATTCGTGATGAAATCACCTGCGGCCTGAGTGCCACGATGTGTAAGACCGGCAATTATTAAGAGGACACTCCGCGTCTTCGAGTCCAGAATGCGGGAGACAATCGCGTAGTCGTCACTATCCTTCTCGCCCAAAAACTTCGGCCACCAGGAGCGGGATGTATCAAATTTGTCCTGAACGTGCATCTCCGGCGAATCGCCCGATTCGTAGACAAATCGGAGATTGTCGGTCAAGTTAAGCGTCCAGCTGTTGTTGAAGGCACCGATCAAGACCGCGGAACTATTACGCAGGTCGCCGAACGAGAGATCAGTGCCAAACCTCAGGTCGTACGGGTGGTGGCGCGATGCGAGAAGTGATGATATCTGGGCAGTCGCCGATGCGTCCCCGGTGGTCAGGAACCTATCTTTCACCGGAATGAAATCATCACCCGAAAGGTTCCTTAATTCTTCGAGTGGCACGACCGTCTCGAGGTTCGTGGTCGCGTCCGGCCCGTGCGAGTGCGCAGTCTTGTATTTCTTGATCGCCTTCGACGACAGTACATAAACAGAATTGCTGCCCGTGCAGACGAACACCGGTCTTGGGTTCTCCAAAACCGGTCCCCAGAAGACGTCTAAGGCGTTACCGATAGGGGATGTGGTGTGCTGAGTTAGCCTCAAGCCCGCGAACAGGGCGGCGAACAGGATTATTGCTGCACCAGTGGCCCAGAACACATTTCTTTCGCGGAATCGTGTATTTCCAATCAGTCCTTCTGGGCGCTGGGAAGCGATTGCTTCACCGCTCGGACGGGTTACATCCATGGCCGTGGCAACCTGAGACACGGCACCCTCCGGACGATGAAACTGCGCCTTGTATGAGCCGGTTGGGATCTCTATCTTCCACTGACCGTTCAAATTCTTTTGCGTTTGATAGTACTGCGCCAGGCGTTTTCTGACGTCGGCCGCGCGAACACGTACGACTGGATCCTGAGCAGTGTCGTAGTCAGGAGCGCGTCCGAAGACTTCGATTCCGATCATACGTTCGCGAAGCGAGTCATCGGAACCGGCAAGGCTGTGCTCGACGATGTAGCGAAACAGGTCCTGGCACTGACGGCTGGTTCGGAAGGGAGTGCTGCGAAGAATGTCGTCCAGGAATTCCCGCCCTTGCGGCCGGGCCGTAGGAGGAACCGCACCAACAGGCGAATTGGGCTGGGTGGCCATAACGGGCGAGGACTTTTCGCCTGTCGAGCTAAAACCATCAGTATTTTACCGCTGAAAAATTCCGCAAATGCGGTTTTTGTTGCTCATCGTAAATCATTGTCAACAGAGGGCTTCCGCAATGGTCGTAGGTAAGTTACCGTAGCCAACCTAGACAGGAGAAGCGATCGGGCATATTCATTCACTGCTGCGCCCGAAGCGCCTGGGGAAACTGAAGTCGTGAACACTTCGGGCCCAGAATCAAAGAGCTTTCGGCCCAAATGTCGGCACCTCGGAGTCGTTCTCGCTTCTGCCATTGGCTGCAGCCTTCAATGAGCGAGAGGGTGACTGTTCGGGTAGAAACCGCGACAATAGGAGGGAACATGACAGACATTCGGCGTCGCAGCAGAGAAGAAATCATAGCGTCTTTGTCCAGGGGGAGCCCCAGCGAGATCCAGGATGCGCTGATCAGTGCGTGCTACTGGGACAAGGATTGGAAGTGGGCGTTACAACAGCTACGGAAATTTGCCGGGCACTGCGACGACCTGGTGCTTTGGGCCGTTGCCACCGGGGTGGGCTTTATCGCCGCCTTCAACGGTGAAATTGACGAACCTGAAGCGCAGTTCATCCTCACTCGGCTCAAAACAAACGCAAACTCCGCTGTGGCCGTTGCCGCCGAGGAGGCGGAGGCAGACATAGAACACTTTGTAGGACACCGCAGGCGTGGCGAGGATGTTGAACTTGTAGAGCGACTCCCAGAAGACTGGCTGTTGCTTCCCGCGGAAAATTGCGTTCCGGTCTGAACATCGAACATGCGTTGAGCACTCTCGACTCCGGCAGTTTTTCAGATTGCAAGGCCCCATGTGCCAACGCGAGCGTCCCGTCGACACTCGTTGACCGTAGACAGGAAAAAGCACGCCGCACAGCCCGTAGGGTTGCAATCCTACCGCCGGCCGCGAACGTGCTTGCTGACAGTAGAATGGGCCTACTGATTGCTTGAATCTGTCGAGTCCATTTTGTGACGATGGGAATCCGGCCCCTGCGCCGGAATCACAGTCAGCGGATTCTGCAAGGTGAAGTTCAGCACAGTTTCCGAAGCCAACTTGATCTGCTGGCCCTTGGTCGCCGCTTGCACACCGCCGCCGAGTCCCCCACCCGCCGCCGCACCGATGCCCGCACCCTTGCCGCCACCCGCGATCCCACCGATGATTGCGCCGATGGCCGCACCCGCGCCGACCTTCTCCGCAGTGTTCTTACCGCGGGAGCTTCCCTGACGTTTGTACTGGTCGGTCTCAATGCTGTACGACTTGCCGCCGACGGAGATGCGATCCAGCTGCAGCACGAGCAATGACTGTCCGGCAAACTTGCCGGCGCTCTTGACATCGACGATGTGCCCTTCGACGTCGTAGCCCGACGGAATGGCCACATCGCCCTCAACCGCAAGCGGCGAGTTGAGCGTGGCCCGGAAGGTTTCGCCAGGTTGATTCTTCTCCGAATCGATCGCGTCGACCAGGCGCACCGCCAGCGTGGTTCCGGCCGGAATCGTGACTTTCTGCGGCGGCGGAGGAGGTGGCGGAGTCGCTGGAACCACGGGCGCCGGAGGCGGCGCCGACGTGTCCTGAGTCGCCATCGCCATTCCAGCCGCGCCAGCTCCACCACCGATCGCGGCCATCTCTGCGGCTTCCTTCACCGCTGGGCGCTTCCTGGGCGCCGCCGCCCGCCTGGGAGCAGGCGCGGGTGCTGGCGAAGGCTTGGGCGTGTCCACCGGCGCTGGTGGCGGGGCCGCTGCAGCCGGAGCCGCCGCCACGGGCGTACCGACCTGCAGATTGTTTACGACTTCCTTGACGCCGGGTAAGCCGGAGGCGTAGCGCGCGGCCGCATCCCGCTGCGCGTCGTTGTCGACGTTCCCCGACAGGGTCACAACCCCGTTCGCCGACTGCACGCTGATCTGTTTGCCTGCCAGACCCGAATCGAGGCTCATCTTGTCTTGGAGCTGGGTGCTGATTTGAGAGTCGCTGGGCGCCTTGCTGCAGGCCAAAGTCATGCCCATCACTGCGATGAGCAGGATGACCGAGACGTTTCGAGTGGGTCTCGCCTTCATAGGAGTACTCCTGGGGATAGATGTTGGCCGGATAATACTAATTTAGATGCTTCCAGGTTGTCTCGCCTGGGACCTGCTGCCGGGTGCGTGCCTCATGAGGGGAAGCCGACGAATCGCCGCACCGGGAGCCCTGGGAAGCTTCCAGCTTAACTCTGATGGAGGAATTTGTAATCGAGAATCGACGCGGCCAGCCCGGAACCCAGGTTGTTTTTGTCCGCTTCCTTGGCGCGAATAATGCGACCCTGGCACAGTACCTGGCTGTTTTTCTGGCCCGAGATTTCTTCCGGCATTTCAAAAACCATCTCCACCAGAGCGTTTACCGGCAACTCGGCCGGACCGTCGAAAAGCACGCCCGACTGGCTGAGATTCAGGATGGTGCCTTCCGACCAGGTGCTTAGACTTTTCACGCGATAGCGCAGGGGAATATTCAGCTTCAGGCGGCGAGCGCGCGGCACCCAGGAGGGTTTCTTCTCCCGCGGACGTCGCCGGGTCCCCGGTTCTGCAGTCGTGACTGGAACGCGCTCGGTGCGGCGCATAGTAGCCCAGTCGTACTTGTACTCAGCCGCACACAAGAGGCACACCTGGTAGTAATGACCATCCGCTGCGCGACGGGGCCAGGAGAATTCGTGCGAACAACGACCGAGCCTGAGGACATCCATGAGTTTCTGCGGCATGATTTCCGAATCCTGGGGACGTTTCCGAACATGGCTATGATGTAACGCGGTAACCCAACTTGAACAGGTTACTTTCGTTCGCAGCACTGTGCGTTAGCGTTCAAAGTCACAGACTTGCAACGGCTTGCACCTCTGCAATTTCTCGGCGGCCCCGGCCTTTGTGTATGATCGCCGCATGAGCGAGGTCAGCGCCTTCGTTCTGGCAGGAGGCCAAAGTGCCCGGATGGGCACCGACAAGGCATTCCTCGAATTTGAAGGTAAGCCTCTGATCTCACTAGCCCTGGCGCTGGCAAAGACCGTGAGTTCCGATGTCCGGATACTCGGCAATCCGGAGAAATTCCACGCCTACGGTATGGTGGTGGAGGATGAGTTTCCGAATCATGGGCCGTTGGGAGGAATTCACGCAGCGCTACGCTGCTCAACCGCGGATCTGAACCTGATTCTGGCTGTGGATATGCCGTTTGTGGAGACCCGATTCCTCAAGTACCTGCTGGACCAGGCCAATCGCCACTCCGCGATTGTGACCGTTCCCCGCGCCGGGGGCGGATGGCAGCCACTGTGCTCCGTCTATCGAAGGCCCTTTGCCGATCTCGCACAGACTGCCCTGGAGCAAGGTCACAACAAGATCGATCCCTTATTCGATCGCACCGAAATCTGTGTGATTGAAGAACACGATCTGGAGCGAGAGGGATTTTCGGCTGAAATGTTTCGTAATCTCAACACACCGGAAGACGTGCGCCACGCGGCGAGATACGCAGGCGGCAGCCAACGGACGGCCAGCAACTGATCATGCCCGAAGAGCGCCAGACCGCCCCCTACATCGATTTCCAGCACGTCAGCAAAGCCTTCGGCGACAACCGCGTGCTCGACGACGTGAGCTTCAACGTGCGCGCCGGCGAAACGGTGTGCATTCTTGGCCGCAGCGGCGTCGGCAAATCGGTGTCACTGCACCACATCATGGGTTTCCTCAAGCCCGATGCCGGCCGCGTGATCGTCGCTTATGAGGACATTACCGACTTCACCGAGCAACAACTGGAGCCCATCCGCAAAAAAGTCACCATGGTGTTTCAGAACGGCGCCCTGTTCGACTCGCTGACGGTGGGAGAAAATATCGCCTTCCCGCTGCGCGAGCGCAAAGATCTCACCGAGGACCAGATTTACCAGATCATCGACGGGCTGCTCGAGATGGTGGGGGTCGGACACATGCGGGATCTCCTGCCTTCGGACCTGTCCACGGGCATGAAGCGTTCCGTCGCGATCGCTCGCGCGCTGGCAGCGCAACCAGAATGTGTTCTTTACGACGAGCCCACCACCATGGTCGATCCGCTCATGGCGCAACTCTTGGGCGACCTCATCAAGCGCTTGAAGATTCAGCTGCATCTTACTAGCGTTGTGGTCACTCACGACATGCGCCTGGCCAAGAAGCTGGCCGATCGCGTGGTGTTTCTCTACGAGGCCAAGGCGATTTTCTTCGGCACCTACGCCGAGATGGAAAAATGCTCCGAGCCCATCATTCAGGAGTTCCTCGAACTCGATGAATTGAAGATCAACGCGTAGGTCGTGGTAGCGCCGCCGTACCGGCGGCTGTCGGGCGGGTGCTCGCGACTGCCGGCAGGATGCCGGCGCTGCTACGAGTCCCGGTGCTACTCAGAATCCTTGCGCGACCAGATGCTCCAGCGTCAGCCGGCCATTCTCCGATTCCCCCTTCATCATCTTTTCGACATACTTCGCGATCATGTCGACTTCGAGGTTCACCGGATCGCCCGCCTTCAGGGAGCGCAAGTTGGTCATCTCCACGGTGTGAGGAATAATGGCGACGGTCACGTCGGTGCCTTCAATCTTTGCCACGGTCAAGCTGATGCCCTCGATGCTCAGCGAGCCTTTGAAGATGACATAGCGCTCGAGTTCCGCGGGAATCCGGATGCGCAGCCAGTAGTCGTCGGCGCCGGGTATGCGGTCGAGGTCAAGAAACTCGCCGGTGCCGTCGACATGCCCCTGCACGATGTGGCCGCCGAAGCGCCCGTCGGCGCGCATGGGCAGCTCGAGATTCACGAGCGCGCCTTCGTGCATGCGGGAGAACGAGGTTCGCGTCCAGGTTTCCTCCGCCAGGTCAAACGAAACTGACTTCCCGGTGATAGTCACCGCAGTCAGGCACACGCCACTCACGGAAATCGAATCACCCTTCTTGAGTTCCTTGATCAAGTGCGAGGCCGCAACGGTGAGGCGCCGCGTCCCGCGCGTTTCCTTGATGCTGGTAACCTTGCCCACCTCTTCGACGATACCGGTAAACATGAAATAGCCTCCAGAAGTATGGTAAATGGCGCGAGCGCTTGTGCACTACCAACCGCCGCGAGCGCGACCCGACCATTCCCGAAGCCGGACCAGCAAAGGTGATACGGCCAATGATTCCAATCGTTTTTGGCGAGCGAGGGTATAATCTGCGCACGAATCGAATCGCCCCGATGGCTCTTGCTCCCGGAACGCGCCTGGGCCCCTACGAAATTCTCGGTCCCGCTGGCGCCGGCGGGATGGGCGAAGTTTACCGCGCCCGCGACTCGCGCCTCGATCGCGACGTTGCCATCAAGATTCTGCCCGAGCATCTTTCCGCCACTCCCGGACTGCGTGAGCGTTTTGAGCGCGAGGCGCGCGCGATTTCCCAGCTCTCTCACCCGAACATCTGCGTCTTGTACGACGTCGGCAAACAGGAGGGCGCCGATTATCTGGTGCTTGAGTATCTGGAAGGCGAAACCCTCGGAGCGCGTCTGCGCAAGGGTCCGCTCCCCACCGAACAGGTGCTGAAGTACGGGGCGCAGATCGCCGACGCGCTCGATAAGGCTCATCGTCATGGCGTGGTGCATCGCGACCTCAAGCCCGACAACGTGATGCTGCTGAAGTCCGGAGTCAAGCTCCTTGATTTCGGCCTGGCCAAGCCGCTGGCAACTCCCGTGGGCATGTCGTCGTCGATCGCTGCCACGATGACGCACAGTCCGCTCACGACCGAAGGCACGCTCGTCGGCACGTTTCAGTACATGGCGCCGGAACAATTGGAGGGCCGTGAGGCCGACGCCCGCAGCGACATCTTTGCGCTCGGCTGCGTGCTTTATGAGATGTCGAGCGGGAAGCGCGCGTTCGATGGGAAATCTACCGCGAGCGTCGTTGCTTCCATCATGAATTCCGAGCCCGCACCATTGACCACGGTCGCGCCGATGACGCCCCCCGCGCTGGAGTGGGCGACTCGCAAATGCATGGCGAAGGATCCCGAGGAACGCTGGCAGAGCGCGGTCGATCTGGCGAGCGAACTGCGCTGGATTCAGGAAGGCGGCTCACGCGCGGGAGTCCCAGTGCCAACCTCCGTTCGCGGCCGACGCAAGCTCCTACGCTGGGCCGTGCTCGCGGCGGTAGCCATCGCGGGAATCGGTGTGGGGTTTCTCGCCCGGCGTCCACCCGCCGCGGCAGTGATGCGTGTCGGACTGAATCTTCCGCGGGGGACGCAGATCGCCGCGTCTCACGCCGCGGTGCTATCACCGGACGGACGGCGCGTGGCAATGATGTTGGCAGATCCTCAGGGCAAACCCAGGCTCTGGGTGCGCACCGTGGCCAGCGATGCGGTGCAGCCGATGGACGGCACCGAGGGCGCCATCGACCCGTTCTGGTCCCCCGACAGTCAGTTCGTCGCATTCTTTTCCGAGGACGGTAAGTTGAAGAAGATTTCTGCGGCAGGCGGCCAGCCGGAAACCATTTGTGAAGTGTGGACCGTCTTCGGCGGCAGCTGGAGTCCGACGGGCATGATTGTGTATTCGGCCGGCCCCAGGGGAATTTTTCGCGTGCCTGCCGCTGGCGGCACACCGGTAGAAATTCACTTGCAGACGAAAGGTTTTAGCGCCTACCGGAAACCTACCTTTCTGCCCGACGGACACCACATCCTCGTCACTGCGAACTTCGCCCCCCTCGGAGTTTTTGCGATTTCTGCCGACACAGGAGAAGTGCAGCCGGTTTTGCAGGAAGAAAACAGTTCCGTGATTTATGCCGAGCCCGGCTATCTGATCTACCTCCACGGCGACACTCTGATGGCTCAGCCGTTCGACGCGAAGACGCGCCGGACCACGGGCAACCCGCGGCGATTAACGGAAGCCGTTTCCAATAGCAGTGAGACCTTCTCCACTTCCGCGACGGGACTCTTGCTCTACCAGAAATCTTTCCAGACGCAGCTCACCTGGGTCGATCCCGCCGGGAACCGGGTGGCGACGCTGGGGGATTCCGGATACATTTCGGCGCCTTACCTCTCCCCCGACGATCGCTACGTTCTGGCGACGGTCCGCGACGCCGCTCAAGCGCGGTCGAAGTTGTGGCTCTATGACGTTGCCCGCGGTACGAGCAGTCCGTTCACGCTCGGCGAAGGAGAGGATCAGTATCCCGCGTGGTCGCCCGACAGCAAGCAGGTGGCGTACACGTCCTCTCGTAAAGGCAAAGAACAGATCTATCTCAAGCCCATGGGAGGCGGCAGCCAGGAGCAGTTATTGCTTTCGATGGAAGGCGGTGCGGAATCGGATCGCTGGTCCTCCGATGGCCGTTACCTCCTGTTCGATTACTTTGGAAGTCAGAGCGGCGGCGGCGATGTTTGGGCTTTGCCGCTGTTCGGCGAGCGCAAGCCCTTTCCCGTAGTGCAGTCGAGCAGCAATGACGTCTGGGGCACGCTCTCCCTCGATGGCAAATGGGTCGCCTATGAGTCCGACGAATCCGGACGCGGTGAAATCTACGTCGTGCCTTTCCCTGGGCCTGGGGGCAAATGGCAGGTTTCCACGGGCGGTGGCGTGGTCCCCATCTGGCGTTCCGACAAGGAGCTCTTTTATACGACGCCTGATTCGCGCGTCTTCGCCACCGAGTTCGAGGCTAAGGGGACAGATTTCGCGGTTGGTAAGTCTCGCGAGCTGTTCTCCGGCCGCGCCTTGGGGAACATCACTGGGCTTGACGTGACCCGCGACAACAAGCGGTGGCTGGTTGCTGTTCCCGTCGAAGAATCCAATTCCTCGCCTTTAATCCTAATCACCAACTGGACACAAACCCTGAGGCACTAGGGCTTCGACGTCTCCCGCTTCGGCATTTTCGAACTCGAAGGCAATCTCGCGGCAGTCTATGCCGGTACTTTCAGGTCGAGCGGAAGCGAGCGCACACGTCTTCCCGTGGCGGCGAACAGCGCGTTGGCGATGGCGGGCGCGATCGGCGGCACGCCCGGTTCGCCCATCCCGGAGGGATGTTCCGTCGATTTCACGATGTGCACTTCGACCTCGGGCATCTCGCGAATGCGGGTCGGCTCGTAGTCGTCAAAGTTGCTCTGCTCGACCATGCCTTTGTTCAGGGTGATCCGGTTGCGCAGGACCATGGACAGCCCGAACCCGATCGCTCCCTGGAGTTGCGCGGTGATCACGTCGGGGTTGATGGGGATGCCGCAGTCGACCGCGCAGACGATGCGGTCAACCTTGATCTCGGGAGGCGCAGCGGTGACCTCGGCGACCATGGCTATGCGCGTGTCGAACGAGTGGTGGTAGGCGAAGCCGCGGCTCCGTCCGTTTTGTGACTTACGATCCCATTCGGCCTTTTCGGCGGCCAGCTTGATTACCGCGATGCTGCGCGGTTGCTCGGACAGCAGGTCAAGGCGGAAGGCGACTGGGTCTTTACCGGCCGCGCGCGCCAGTTCGTCGAGCATGGTTTCCATTACGTAGGCCGTGTGGTTGTGACCCACGGAGCGGTACCAGAGCACGGAGACCGGTGATTGCGCGTTGTGAGCCTCCACATGGAAATCGGGGATGGCGTAGAGCGTGTCGGCCGCGCCCTCGACCGTGCTGTGATCGAGGCCGTCTTTAACCGCTATCGCTTCGAAGGGCGTGCCCGTGAAGATGGACTTGCTCACGATGCTGTGCTGCCAGCCTGAGATGCGTCCGTCACTGCCAACTCCGGCCTTCACCCGGTGCAGGACCATGGGACGGTAGAAGCCGCCTTTGATGTCGTCTTCGCGCGTCCAGACCAGATGGACCGGTGCCCGGCCGGCAATGGCTTTCACGGCTTGGGCCAGCTCCGCGGTCGAATCGCCCACGGGATTGCCGCGCCTTCCAAAACTGCCTCCTCCGAGCAGCGTGTTGATCCTGATCTGTTCCGGTTTGAATCCGAGTACCTGCGCCGCCACAAATTGGTCGATGGTCTGCAGTTGGCAGCCGGACCAGATTTCGGCGCCATCGCTGCGCAATTCGATCACACAATTGAGGGGTTCCATGGGTGCGTGGGCAAGGTAGGGGAACGTGAATTCGGCCTCGATTGTTTTTGCGGCGTGGCTCAGAGCGGTGCCCGCATCGCCGCGGTTCTGGGCTGGCAGCCCCTTACCTGAGGCAAGCTGGCGATACTCGTCAAAAATTTCCGAACTGCTGCGGGTCTCCGCTTTGCTGGTATCCCATGTGACCTTGAGGGCATCGCGGCCCTCGATGGCTGCCCAGGTGTCGGTGGCATACACTGCGACGCCGGCAGGAATCTGCTGGACATCGACCACGCCAGGCACTTTCTTCGCCTCGGTTGCGTCGAAGGTCGCGACCTTGGCGCCGAACTGGTCCGGGCGCTTGATCACCACGGCGAGCATTCCGGGCCGGCGAATGTCGAGTGCGAAAATTCCTGTTCCGGTGGTTTTGGGTACCGAATCTAGCCGTGGCAGCACGGTGCCAATCAGCTTCCAATCCTGCGAAGACTTGAGAGTGACGCTGGCGGGTACGGGTTGGCGCATGGCGTCGGTTGCGAACTCCCCGAAGTGCGCTTGCTTGCCCGATCCGGGATGGCGGATGACGCCCTTCTCTACGCGAATGTCTCCAGCAGGCGCGTTCCACTTGGCTGCGGCAGTGGCAACCAGCATGGCGCGCGCGGCCGCGCCTACCTGGCGCATCTGCTCCCAACCAGCCGCCATCGAAGTCGATCCCCCCGTGCCCATGACCGGGCCGAAGAGAAGATTGTGATAGAGCGTGGGAATGCTGGGCGCGAATTCGTAGCGCATGGCGGACCAGTCGGCGTCGAGTTCTTCGGCAATCAGCGTAGCGAGACCAGTGGTTACGCCCTGCCCCATCTCGAAATGTTTGCTGATCACAGTGACCGAGTTGTCGGTACCGATCCTCAGAAACACGTTCGGGTCAAAGTTCCCCTGGGGAACCTGAACTTCTTCCGGGGCGTTTCCACGGAAGGGAAGGTGATAGTTCTTGAAGGGGAAGTAAACCCCCAGAATGAGTGCGCCCGCAGTGGTAGCGGATTCTTTGAGAAACCTGCGGCGCGATGGATCGAATCGCCGAGCTTTCACGCGTGGCATCGTGCTCATAATCGTGCTCCCTTACCCCAGCCGCTTCGCGGCTTCGTGGATGGCCTGTCGAATGCGCGCGTAAGTACCGCAGCGGCAGATATTGCCGTCCATGCTGAGATTGATGTCTTGATCGGTGGGATTGCGATTTTCCGAGAGCAGCGTGATCGCCGACATGATCTGTCCCGACTGGCAGTACCCGCACTGCACAACGTTGAGCTCCTGCCACGATTTCGTGACTGCCTCCGCCACCGGGCCGCGGAGGCCTTCGATGGTGACGATTTTCTTGCCTGCCGCATCACCTACCATGATCGAGCAGGAACGCGCCGCTTGCCCGTTAATGTGGACCGTGCACGCGCCGCACATGGCATGGCCGCAGCCGAACTTCGTTCCCGTCAAGTTGAGCTTGTCGCGAATCGCCCACAACAGCGGCATCTTGGGGTTCAGATCGAGTTCGTGAGTCTGTCCATTGACGTCGAGCTTGATCATTGTGTTCTCCTGCGATGAGTCGCCAGGCTGCAATGCTCAGTTCGGGCACGCCATGCCGCCGGCGACCCAGGTCTTCACCAGTTCGACGAATTGCGCGTGCGGAATTGGAACCGGCTCGCGTCCGGGCCCGGGATTCCAGCCCCAAAGCACGAGAGGCTCAGTCTCCATGTGCTCAAGGAGATCCTTTCCCGTGCGCTTCCCGTTGCGCGCCGGATCTTTCAGCATGCGGCATAGATCGCCATTCGAGAGTCCCTGCCAGAGCATTGAGACGGGTGCCAATTGCCAGTTGGGTCCACCGGGAGTGCGGGAGGTGACGTTATTCCCCGAATCGTTGTGACAGTTCCCGCAGCGCATGGCTCCCACGCCGCGGTTGTCAACCCCCCTTACCACGTGAGGAATATGATCCCGGCGCGAATCGCCCTGCAGGGGCGAGTCCAGTTGATGGCAATTCAGACAACGCGGATGCTGCAGCACGGTTACGACTTTGCCCCACGCTGCCAGACTTTCCGCCTGCGCGGACGCGCTCTGAGCCCAACTCGATCCACACTTCAAAACGAGCAGCAGGCAAATTGGAATAGCCGTGAAAGTCGATACCGGTTTTCGTCGTGCGCCGGCTTCGAGCGTCGCGAATGCTGGCCGAATCACCCATCGGAAAGGTGGCATACAGGCCTCGCTGGGATTGCGAAAAGTGAGAGAGTGACCAGTTGGCCGACAACGAGAAAGACTGAGAGGATCGAGATAATACTCTTGCGCCGGCGCAGGCGCAACATCACCAGGGAATCTCCTACGCCTGCCTCGGTACAGTTGCCGAGCGTCGGGCAGGATTCAGGACTTAAGACGAGCGCGCGTCCGGAGGAGTCGCCAATACTCACTCGCGGTAGGGATCGCGCAAGTATCCTTCGACCGCGAAGTCTTCTCCGAAACGGTGCAGGCGAATCGACTTTATGTATGCCGCTTCGTTCATGCTCTTGAAGCCGGATGCGGTCGCAAAGGGAACCGCGCCACTGTCTGCCAGGATCTTGGGCGCATAGTAGAGAAATACCTTGTCCACGATCCCGGAATGTAGCGCGGCCCAGTTGATCATGGCGCCGCCTTCGATCAGCAGGCTCGTGATCTCAAGTTCGCCCAGCAGCGCGACGAGGCGGCTCATGTTTGGGCGCCCGTCAGGCGTAGCCGGCGGAAGCTGTTCCACACGGATGCCCTCTTCGCGCAGCGTCTGTTTCTTCTTCTCTTCGGCAAGCGAGCAGATGACCAGGACATCCTCGCGCGCGCTTTTGACCAGGCGCGATTCGAGCGGCAGGCGCAAACGCGAGTCCACGATCACGCGTAGAAGTGGGCGCCTTCGCGGATGACCGCTGCGGTCGGTGAGCAGGGGATCGTCGGCGATGATGGTGCCCACTCCCACCAGGATCGCGTCGTTCTGATGTCGCAGTTGCTGCACATGGGCGCGAGCCGGCACACTGGTAATCCAGCCACCACTGACGGAGGCCGATCCCAGCGCCGTCGGATTTCCGGACTCCCCGGGCGGCGGCGCGATCTTCCCGTCGAGCGTCATCGCTGTCTTCAGCGTCACCAGCGGCGTCTTGCGCCGAATGTAGTTGGCAAATGCTTCGTTGAGTTCCCGGCACTCGTCAGCTAGCAGCGCCGAGGCTACCGAGATGCCGGCATCGCGAAGCCGGCTGAAGCCTTCGCCGCTCACCAGGGGATTGGGATCGAGCACGCCGGCCACGACGCGGCGGATCCCGGCGGCAATCAAAGCATCGGCGCATGGGCCGGTGCGGCCCCGGTGAGAACAGGGCTCAAGATTCACGTAAAGGGTGGCGCCGCGGGCACGCTGGCCTGCCTCTTCCAGGGCCAGGACTTCAGCGTGCTTCACGCCGTCGTAAGTGTGAGTACCGGTGCCGACGACCTCGCCATCGGCGACAATCACCGCGCCGACATTGGGATTGGGCGAGGTCAAGCCGACGCCGCGGCGCGCCAGTTCCAGCGCCTGCCGCAGATATTCTTCGTCGGTGTGATGATCGGGCATGGTCGATGCCTTGCGTGTGGTCGGCACAATCGTGTACGCGTCTGGGTATTCCGAGAAGGACCACGCGGACAGGAGTGTCCGCGCTACATTACATTTCCTTAAGCAAACAACGAATCCACAAATTCCTTCGGATCAAAGGGCAACAAGTCTCCCGCCTTTTCTCCGACGCCTACGTAGCGCACAGGGACACCGAGCTCCCGCGAGATGGCGACGACCACTCCTCCCTTGGCCGTTCCGTCGAGCTTCGTCAAAACAATCCCGGTGACACCCGCCGCCTCAGTGAACAGCCGGGCCTGCTGCAATCCGTTCTGCCCGGTGGTCGCATCCATCACCAGCAAAGTCTCATGCGGTGCCCCGGGAATGATGCGCTGCGCGGTCCGGCGCATTTTGTCCAGCTCCAGCATCAGGTTCGTTTTGGTATGCAAGCGTCCAGCGGTATCGACCACAACATAGTCAGTCTTGCGAGCCGTCGCCGCTTGCAAGGCGTCAAACAGCACGGCAGCCGGATCGCCTCCGGCCTTGGTCTTAATCACTTCCGTGCCCGTGCGCTGCCCCCAGACTTCCAGTTGCTCGATGGCCGCGGCGCGGAACGTGTCGGCAGCGCAAAGCAACACATTCTTTCCCTGCGATCGGAACACCTGCGCCAGCTTCCCGATCGTCGTGGTTTTGCCCGTTCCGTTGACGCCCACCACCAGGATCACCTCTGGCGTTCCGTCCACTTTCTGCACCGGTTGCGAGTTCGCGGCACTGAGGATCGCCAGCAGTTCGTCTTTCAGCAGGCGCTTGAGTTCGTCAACGTCCTTGATCTGCTTGCGGTCGGCTTTCTCGCGCAGCTTACCCAGGACTTCGTGGGTGGTGGTGGTGCCGAGGTCGGCCCCAATCAGGGTCGCCTCCAGGTCATCCATCGTGTTGCGATCGATTTCCTTGGTGAAGGAAACAGCTTCCTCGATGCGCTCGGCGAGGTTCTCGCGCGTGCGCGAGACCGCTTCCTTCATGCGGTCGAGAAAACTAGGCTTTTTCTGCTCTTCTTCGAGGCTTCCGAAAAGGGTCTGAATCATAGAACCTGCAGAATCGTAGCGAACAACCTTTGATTATAGCGGGGATGCGTCGCCGCGCCATGCGCTCAGCGGGAGACTCGCAGGGGCGCAGAGCGTCCACATGTAAAGTCCCGTAGGGTGACGACGTTCAGAACCGGGTAGTTTCGACGACAGGATCGGCTGGAGAAGCCGTCGCCGCGGCCGCTGCGGCCTTGTTCTCGACCGCAGGCAGGCTGGCAGGTGGCAGGGCTGGCGTGGAAGCCGCGGCAGGCGTTTCCGCGGGAGGCGGCGCCGCTTGTGCCCGCACCATCCTTCGGACCCGAATTTCTCCGCGTTCGTACACTGCGATCAGCGCGGCCGCGGCCTTGGGATCCAGCCGCTTGCCCACCAGTCCCTGAATGATCTTGAGCGCTTCCTGCGGATCGTACGCGCGCTGGTAGGGACGATTCGTGGTCAGTGCGTCGAACGTGTCGGCCACCGCAATCACGCGCGCCAGCAGCGGAATCTGGTCGCCTTTCAATCCGTAGGGATATCCCCGGCCGTCGAGCGACTCATGGTGCAACTCGATGCCAGGCAGCATTTCCTTGAGCTGGCTTACCGGGCGCAGGATGTTCGCGCCTTTCGTGGTATGCGTCTTCATGATTTCGAATTCTTCCGGCGTGAGCGCGCCCGGCTTCTTCAGAATATGGTCTTCGATTCCGATCTTGCCCACGTCGTGCAGCTGCGCCGAAATGCGCAGGGTTTCGAGGAATTCGTCGTCCAGTTTCATTTCACGTGCGACCAGCAACGAGTAGCGCGTGACGCGGTCGGAATGGCCGCGCGTGTAAGGATCTTTTTCGTCGACCGCGCCGGCCAGCATCTGAATCGATCCGATGAACAGCGCGCGGTTTTCCTCGGCGGCACGCTGCAGGTCGGCAACGAAACGCTGGAGCTCATCCGACATCATGTTGAATGTCGACGCCAGTTCTCCAATTTCGGTGCGGCTGCGCAACTCGACGCGCTTGGAGAAATCGCCCCGCGCCAGCGCCCGGCTGGATTCGGTCAGAACCTTCAAAGGATTGGTGATTCGACGGGCCGCGACGAAACTCACCAGCATGCTGGTGAGCACCGCCACCAGGGCAAGCAACCGTGCCTTGTGCTGCATTTCGAAAACGCCACGATAGGCTTCAAGTTGCGGCTTCTGCACCACCACCGCCCAGTCGAGCGCAGTGACCGGGCTGTAGGTTCCGAGCAAGTCGGTGGTATCGCCGCCTTCGTGAACCGTGAATTCCTTGGTGGCGGCAAGCTGCGCCTTGTTGCCTTCATCCACGAAGTTCTTCACGATTTCCAGGTTCTTCATGTCCTGTCCGGTCGCGTATTTCGAGTGGCAGGCGGCTACCAGGCGCCCTTGCGCGTCGACCACGTAAGGCGTCAGTCCAGTGCGGCTCACTTCGTCGAGCCGCCGAATCAGGAACTGGAGATCGACGACCGAACCGATCATTCCCAGAAACCGCCCGCCATACATCACGGGGCTGCTCACCAGGACGACCGTGCGCTCCGATTTACCGCTGCCGACGACCAGCGCCTGGCCGTTATAGGCGCGGCCTTCGCGAGCTGCGGCAAATCCACGTTCCAGTTCGCGGCGCAGAAAGGCATCGGGCGCGATGCGGCCTGCCGAAATACCCTTGGCCTGCGCATTCAGCAAAGTGGCGTAAGCGATGTCATCGGAAGACGACACAAAATTCTCAAGCAGTGCGCGCAGTTCCGGCGTTCCGACGTGGCCGGCTCCGATGTCCCCACCGCTGGCGATCTGGATGGCCGAAGAAAGATTCGCCAGCATCAGTCGCAGTGAACCCTCGTGCTGAGAAATATCGTCGGCGAGCGACCGGGTCACCGTGTTCTGCAACAGCATCTCGTTGGTTTTCAGGGCTTCGCGGTTAATCGACTCCACCCATGCCGAATAGAAATACATGGGCACAACACTGATGGCGACCAGTACGCCCAGAATGACGTAGAGGATCGGTGTGCGCGCCGGAATGGACTCTTTGAGCGACACGATGGCCTGAGGCACTACTCGAAAGACAAGGCGAGACTCTGGGGGATGTTTGAAATTTTACTGTGGTTTGGGCCAGATCGGCTCAAACCGAAGGCCAGAAGGAGTTACGAAAGTATGACGGACAGCCAGGTTTTTAGAGCAGTTTGGTACCTGAATTCTTGACTGGCTAAGAGGAAGTCGATCGCCACGTCATCTTTGCGCTCTTTGCGGCCTTTCTTAGCGTCCTTTGCGGTTAAAAGCTTTTTCGCCGCTCTCTCCGCATCCTCCGCGGATTAGAGCTTTTCCCCTACATCGCCTCGCTCTTGGCGCTGCGGGTCATGAGTTCATGGATCGCTTCCCGCGGCGATTTGCCCTCGTGCAGGATGGCGTGCATCTTCTCGCTGATTGGCATTTCGACGCCATAGCTTTGCGCCAGGCCCACGGCGGCGTTGGTAGTCAGCACGCCTTCGGCAACCATCCCATGCATGCCGGCAATGATGTCGGGCAATCTGCGCCCACGCCCAAGTTCGACGCCCACACTCCGGTTGCGCGAGAGGCCGCCGGTGCAGGTGAGCACCAGGTCGCCGAGGCCAGCCAGGCCCGCCATGGTTTCCCAGCGCCCGCCACAGGCCACGACCAGCCGAGTCATTTCCGCCAGGCCACGTGTGATCAGCGCCGCCACCGAGTTGTGCCCCAGACCCAGCCCATCGCAGACTCCCGCGGCAATCGCGATTACATTTTTCAGCGAGCCGCCCAG
>Ga0210401_10000761_pt1 | contig 38937 bp, 36 predicted proteins | sample IncBWH32MmetaG_FD_150866 | JGI IMG/M metagenome (GOLD analysis project Ga0210401, IMG submission 150866) | Forest soil microbial communities from Barre Woods Harvard Forest LTER site, Petersham, Massachusetts, United States - Inc-BW-H-32-M | ecosystem: Environmental > Terrestrial > Soil >... | reverse complement strand
TTAGCGGCGCGTCCGGCGACGATGCGGCCGAGCGCATTGCCCGCAGCATTGCAAATTCGCTGCTGGTTAAGACTGCTGTCGCCGGATCAGATCCCAACTGGGGCCGCATTATTTCGGCAGCGGGCAACGCCGGCGTGCCTCTGGACCCATCGAAAGTAGACATCGATCTGCAAGAGGTCGCGGTTTGCCGCGGAGGATTGGCCGCCGATTTCTCCGAAGCCGAATTGAAGAAAAAGCTGGATGCGCCGGAATGTTCGATCCGCGTCGCTCTCCAAGGCCGCGGCAAGGGCAGCGCCCGTTTCTGGACCTGCGACCTCACTGAAAAGTACATTGAAATTAATGCGAGCTACCGGACCTAGGCATGTGGCGCACGCACTTTTGCGTGCCGCGTTGACACTCGTGCCAACGCTGGGCGTTCTTGTCTGTCTTCACGCCGACACGCATGCTGACGTCATCGATCTGTTCGCGTCCATGGCCGCCGCTTTAAGCGAGATCAACGTCCCGCAATTCATGGATGCGTTCGACAAAAACATGCCGGATTACGACCAGATCAAGACCGGGGTAACCGCGCTAGTGCGTCAAGCGGATGTGACTTCGTCCGTGGAACCTTTATCGGACGAAGGCGACGACACTAAGCGTACTGTGGATCTCGACTGGTATCTCGAAGTCACCAGCCTCGTTCCCGACGGTCCGCCTGTGCGCCGCCGGGAAGTGATCCATTGCGAATTGCGAAAGGAAAAAAAGCACTGGAAGATCGTGGCTCTTAAGCCTATCGAATTCTTCAACGCCGCGAAACTGAATCAGTGAAATCTGCTAAGCGCCTTTGGCCGTCTTGCCCTGCAGAGCGCCCAACAAAGCCGCTCCGTTAGGCACGCCCAAACCGGTGCAGGCGTCCCAATTCGGAGTAGCGGAAAAATCGCCGTTGTTGCCCTCCGTGATATCCCTGCAAACGACTTTTCCACTCTTCTGCAGACTGTATAGAGTGGGATTCAGTGGCCCCACCGGCTTGCTGAGCTTCTGGTTCAGAAGTGCGACCAAGCCAGCCATCAAAGGCGCCACCGCGCTAGTTCCACCGATCGGGAACGTCTGGCCATCCACCAGCACGTTGTATCCGGTGTCGGGGTCCGCATTGCCCGCGATATCGGGAACTCCGCGACCGGCGAGCGCGGCTTTGGTTCCATTCGTTTTAGTGGACTGCAGCCCTTGTTGATAAGCCGGGACCTGTATTACCTTGCTTACGCCGCCGCCCGTGGCGCCGCCATTCGCGCCATCGTTCCACACGGTTTCGGAATTAATAGTCTTTTTATCATTGGAGACCAGGCGAGTACCGCCACAACCAGTGACCAAATCGTCCGAGGCCGGAAAGTCGACGTGATCCCCCGCGAGGCCGTCGGACGATCCGTTATCGCCTGCTGCCGCAAGCACCGTCACGCCCATAATGGCTGCCGCTTGAAAGCTCTGGTGAAAAGACTGCAGCGCACTGCTTGAAAATCCGCCGCCGTCTTCCGGGCCGCCCCAACTGATGGAGATCACGGAAGGCTTTCGGGTTTTGTCGTGGACCGCCGCGTTGATCGCGTCGATAAAGCCCTTATTGGTGTTGGGAGTGAAATAGACCGCGATCTGTGACTTGGGAGCGATCGACCCAGCCACTTCGATGTCCAACATGACTTCCCCGTCCGGACCGTTGGGATCGCCGGTGGGTGCATTGTGTCCCTTGTCGACGGCCACCGCCGTAACCGCCGGCCCATTCGCGCCGAAGTAGTGATTCAAATCGCTCTGGCGGAAACCACCGCCCAACTCGATGATGCCGATGCACTGGCCGGTGCCATCGGTGCCCGGACCGCTGGGAAAGCTGTACAGTTGAGCGATCTGTTGCGGAGTGTAGGTGATATTAGGAGTGGCATGCGGCGAGACTGCCGGTGCGTGCCGGAATTTGGGCTTGGCAACAGGGCGTTCGTCCAAACCATCGACGCTCAGGATCAGATTGCTAAGCTCCTCGGGAATTTGGACAGTTCCGGTTCTGCCGCGGAAGGTAACACCCTCGTGTGTGTAACGTTCCAGAAACACATTGAAGGCTTGGCTCATGTCTCGAGCCGTACCCACGAGCTTGACCGTGTGTTCCTCGGGATTTTTGCTCTTGACAGCGAGATTGTGATCGCGCGCGAATTTCTCCACCTGTGCCAGATTGGCTTCGCTTTGACCGTAAGTTTTTTGAAAATCGTCGCGTGACAGATACTTTCGGTCAGCCAGCGGCTGATCGCTGATTTCCTTTGCTTTTGTCGCCAGGTCGGCCGGAGCTTTTAATGTAATCGTTACTTCGATAGGCTCGTCGCCAGAGACCGGGCCTGCTTTTATTGCACCGGGCACCGCTCGTCGCTCGCTGCCCTGCAATGCTACAGTTCGTTTTGCAGACATCTTCCGAACCTCCTTGATGACTATGCTGATGACGGCGCACAGTCTGTGCGAATCATAGCATGGCGCGCAAGAAAGACAACCGAATTAATGTGTGCTTTACAAACTATTCGCAATCCTTTCGCTGAACCGATTGGTGTATGTCTATGGTTTATTATTTGCTGTTCATTAGTTGTTTATTAGGAGTGACTTGGCTGGATCCACACGGACCGCGCCGAAGGCGGGGATGACGCACGCTGCCAGGGCGATGAAGGCGAAGACAATAGGAACAACAACAAACGTGACCGGGTCGGCGGTAGCGACTTGGAACAAGAGACTTCGCAACACCCGGGCCAGCGGGAAGGTCGCGGCCAAGCCAAGAATCAAGCCCACTAACGCCGGCCGCATGCCTTCACCGACGATTAACCGCAGCACGTCGGCAGGTTGTGCTCCCAGGGCCACGCGTAGTCCGATCTCGGGAATCCGCTCGATGACGGAGTGGTCCAGCACGCCGTAATTTCCAATGACGGCAAGCGTCCAGGCGGCTAGCGCGAAGATTCCGAGCAGCAAAGTTTCAAAACGGTCGCGCTGGATAGATCCGGAAAGGCGCTCCTGCATGGTGCGCACATCGGAAGCAGCCTGCCCTCGATCCACGGCGCTGATCTCGCGGCGCGCCGCAAGTGCGAGGCTCATGGCGTCCGTGGACGCTCGCAGCACAACGAACATGGATGCGTTCGGATCCTGTGCAAACGGAGTGTAGATTTGCGGCATCGCTTCCGCGCGCAAGCTCGCGCCTCGGACGTCGGCTACCACGCCGACAATGGTCAGCCATGGCACTCCGGGTCTGGGCGCGCCCATCATGATGTGCTGACCAATGGGATTGCCGCCGGCGAAAAAGCCCCGCACCAAGGTCTGATTGACGACCGCGACACGCGGAGCATCCGGCGAGTCGCGCTGATCGAGAAGACGCCCGGCCAGCAAAGGAATGCGCATGGTGAGGAAATAATCCCGGCTCGTTCGATAACGAGTAGCCACTTGAGGCGCTCGGCCGAATGAATCGTAGGGCCGTCCTTCGATGCTGAACGGGTTTCCGCCTGGGCCGCCCCCAGCGAGCGGCAGCTCACTCACCAGCGCGGCCGACTCGACACCCGCGATCTGGCGCAGCCGGTCCGACAACTGGCTGAAGAATGCGATTCTCGACCGCGGCTCCGAATATCGGATGCCCGGCAATGTCACTCGCATGGTCAAGAGATTGTGTGGGTCGAAACCGGGCTGAACGCCTTGCAAATGAGCGAGACTCTTGAGCAGTAGCCCGGCGCCAATCAGCAGAACTACGCTCAGGGCCACTTCCGCTGCGACCAGTCCACTGCGGAAACGATTGCGTTCCACGCCGAGCACCGTCCGCCCTCCAGTGAAATCCAACCCAGCGCGCGCGCTGCGAACAGCAGGCGCCAAACCGAAAAGCAAACCAGTAGCGAGCGACAGGACGAGCGTGAAGCTCAGCACGCGCAGGTCGAGTGCTATGCGTACGTGCTCCGGTATTCCGCTGAGCACGGGGAGCGCGGCGATCCCCCAGTTTGCCAATAATACGCCCAGGCTTGCACCGGCCAACGATAGCAAAAGGCTTTCGGCGCACAGTTCCGCGATGAGCTGCTGCCGCGACGCACCCAGAGCGGCCCGTATAGCGAGTTCCCTCCGGCGCCGTACCCCTCGCGCCAGCAGGAGATTGGCGACATTTGCGCACGCGATCAGCAGCACGAATACCACCGCTCCGGCGAGAATCAACACTGCGGCACTAAAGCTGTTAAAGAGTTGGGCTCGCAATGGTACGAGCGAGACGTGATAGCCCGCGTCCTCGCCGTGTGGCCCCGTATATGGATGATGTGCTGCTTCTACTCCGGCCGCGATGGTGGTTAGGTTCGCCTGTGCCTGCTGGATAAAGGTCCCGGCTTTCAAGCGCGCGATCACTCGCAGAAAACCTTCATTGCGCGCCGGATTATGCGGGAACGTCAACGGAATCCAAATGTCGGGAGCGGCGGCGCCCTCGATCGTAAAAGCGAAGCCGGGCGGCATCACGGCTTGGACTCGGAGACTCTGGCCGTCGAAACGTATCGATCGTCCTACGATGGCGGGGTCAGCGGCGAATCGCCGTCGCCAAAGCCCGTCGCTCAGGATTACCGCGTCGCCGCTGCCGGGCTCATTCTGATCTGGAACAAAGGCTTGGCCAATAATCGGGCTCACTCCCAGCACCGAAAACAGGTTATACGATACCGCCATGGCTCGCAGCCGCTCCGGAACCGCATCGGTCGAGCCCTCCAGGTTGACGTCGCTGTAGTTGAACGCCGCAATATCCTCGAAGACGCCATTCTTGCGCTGATAGTCCGCATAATTGGCGAACGTTACCGGGAATTGATCGAGCCCCAGCTTGATTAACTGATCCCAGACGATAACCAACCTGCCAGCGTCGCGATAAGGCAGCGGTCGCAGCACCAAGGCGTCCACCACGCTGAAGACCGCGGTGTTCGCTCCGATCCCGAGCGCAAGCGTCAGAACGGCGGCCACCGTGAATCTGGGAGACTTGCTGAGCGACCGGGCGCTGTAATGGACATTTCGAAAAAAAGCCCACATAGACGCTTAGACACCGCCCTCCGGTCCTCGGTTCCTACAGCAGGCTGTCGGCCAGCTCCTGAAAGTTCGACGGCGTCACCAGGTGAAAACGCAGCGCCAGGCGGGTGAATCCGCTAACGATCCGGCTCAGTTCGTCGGTTGGTATCTCGGGGCTCGCCAGAAACATACTACCGGCCGCGATCCGGAAGGGAAGCACCCGCCAGTCGCGAATCACGTGCTTTGGCAAGGCGCGCGCGACCTTGGTGCTGATGTCCAGCGGCTCCAGGCGCCCGGCGGGCAAACTCTGCTGCAGACTCAGGGCTCCATAAAGATCGTCGTGCGAAATCTTCCCCAGCTTGACCAGGTACTCGCCGATGCGCAGGCCGGCGGGTTGCGCTCCCAAGGCCTTCTTCAAATCATCTTCGTCCAAATAAGCGGAGCCCACCAGGATTTCACCGAGCTTCCGTTTGTGTTCCATCAGAGCGTTGCGCGACGGATAGGCATGCTCGGTCTTGAGCCACACCAGAGGTTCGTGGCGAATGCGGGCGCGCAGATACCCAAAGATGGCTCGGAGAGTCGCAACGGTATTGATCCAGTTGGCGCAGAGCGCGCGCAAGGGAACGCCTAGCGCAAAGACGACGCCATAAAGCCGGCCGGTACAAACCATTCGAATGCTGCTCTGAATGATCTGCATGAGCAGCGTGATTAGAAGGAAGTTGGCGTGGAGCGCGTGCCGCGCCAGGCCCCAAGGTAGGCCGGCGAATCTGGCGGCGAGCCACGTTAGCAGTCCATAAAGAAACAGAAAATTGGCGAACAAGCTGAGCGGATTGCCGAACAGCCCCTTCCGGTCGCGCCAAAACCAGTAGACCTCCGCGGGACTGCCGCGCCAGCCGTGCCGCTCCCAGCTTTGCAGGCCGATCCCCATCATCCAGCGAGTGCGCTGGCCTATGGCGGACCGCATGGTGTGCGGAAAAAGTTCTCGCGTGGCGATGATGTCCCCTCTGGTTCGCGATAGGGGCACGAAGACCTGCCTACAACCGAGCTTGTGGAGCCGCAAGCCGTTCTCGTAGTCTTCGGTGAGGCAGGCCGGCTCGAAAATCAGGTTATGCTCCGCGGTTGCCAGTTTCTCGAGCGCCTGCCTCGTGAAACCGGTTCCGACTCCGTTGGACGGTACGAAGCTGCCCATCATCTGGCGGGCTCGCATATCTTTCATCTGCCACTCGGCGAACTCGTCGCAGTAGACCCCATGCACGAATTTCCGGAAGGGAGTGGGTAGCGGCAGCACCGGGATCTGAATCATCTCGAAGCGATCCGCGTAGGAGTTGATCTGCTCGAAAGCGCCAGGATGAATCAGGTCTTCGGCATCGTGCGTGATCACGATATCGAATCGGACGCCGTTGTGCTCCTCAAAAAGCAGCATGCGCTGATAGATCCAGTTGAGGCAATCTGCCTTGGAGGTGGGCCCATCGTGCGGGCATACCGCCCGATGAACGTGGGGAAAACGCGCCTCCAGGTCGCGAACGGCGTCGAGGGTGGATTCGTCATTAGGGTAGGCCCCGATGAAAAAGTGGTAATTGTCGTAGTCGATCGCGGCTACGTTGTGCTCCACCATGCCACCGATGACCGAAAATTCGTGCCACAAGGGCACGAAGATGGCGATGCTCTTTTCCTTCTCGGTGCGCTCATCGGACTCGGTGCGCTCCTCGGACCCTCGGGCGCGAAAGCCTTTCCGCAGCAGCCAAGCCCACAAGCAGAAGGCATTCAAAACCAGATCATCCAATCCGCTGGCCAGGATCGCGAGTCCGGCCGGTAAAAGGCAGGCCGCCACGAAGGTGTCGAAAGCAGACCACACCGATACGAAGCCGGACGCCACTTATGGAAGTAGTGTGCGTTGCCAAAAACTCTCCAGCTGTTCGGGCTCATTTCGCACCCGGAGTATACTAGCGCCATGCGATGTATCTGGTTATCCCTCCTGCTGGCAGTCGCCTCCCACGGTTCCGGCATCGACGCTCGCGTCAAGCATGGCTATGCCGACTCGAATGGAGTCAAGATTCACTATGCCAGCCTCGGGACCGGCCCGCTCATCGTCATGATCCACGGTTTTCCGGACTTTTGGTATACCTGGCGCGACCAGATGGAGGCTTTGTCGGATAACTACCAGTGTGTTGCCATCGACCAGCGCGGCTATAACCTAAGCGACAAGCCGAAGGGAGTCGAGAACTACGACATTCACTTTTTGGTGGCGGACGTGGCGGCAGTAATCAAGTCGCTGGGGCGCGACAAGGCCATAATCGTGGGGCACGACTGGGGCGGGATGGTCGCGTGGAATTTGTCGCGGGGGCGCGAAAAGGCCATAATCGTGGGGCACGACTGGGGCGGGATGGTCGCGTGGAATTTCGCGCTGGCCAATCCGCAGGTGACCGACAAGCTGATCATCCTGAATCTCCCGCATCCTCGAGGACTAATGCGCGAGCTGGCGCACAATCCGCAGCAACAAAAGAACAGCCAGTACGCGCGGAATTTTCAGCAGCCGGATGCGGCCAGCAAGGTGACGGCCGAGGGGTTGGCGCGGCGCATTACCGATCCGGAGGTGCGGGCCAAGTATGTGGAGGCGTTCCAGCGCTCCGATTTCGAGGGTATGCTCGACTATTACAAAGCTAACTACCCCCGCGAGCCATATACCGAAGATACCTCTCAGGTGGTAAAGGTCCAAATGCCGGTCTTGATGTTCCACGGTCTGAAAGACACCGCGCTACTTTCGGGAGCGCTCAACAATACGTGGGACTGGCTGGACAAGGATTTGACGCTGGTGACCGTTCCGGCCGCGGGGCATTGGGTGCAGCAGGACGCGTCTGATCTGGTGTCGCGAACGATGAAAGCTTGGCTCAGCATCCACTGAGCACTATAACTTCGGGCGGATTCTGTCGATGGTTAGGGCGATATGGAGATTCAACGAGCTGTCTCGCCCGTGGGCCTCACTCTAGTCCTGAGCTGCGCCTTGTTGGCGCAGATTCCCGACAAATTGCCAACGTCTATCTCGCTGAAGGAAAAGACTTTACTGGCAGCTGTCACTGAATCGGCGCAGTGGAAACCCGCCGATCCACGAGTGGCTCAGGCGTATCGGGAACTGGGCGATTTTTACTCCTCCCAAGGCCGCTATGGCGAGGCGGAGAAGACGTACACCAAGCGGCTCGAGCTGGCCGAGGACGCGCTGGGCCGTGCAAATCCGGAAATCATTACGGCGGTCAACGACCTGGCACGCGTGAATTTCGCGCAGATGAAATATGCGCGCACAGCCGAACTGTTCGATCGGTCGCTGCGGATCATGGAACGCGAATACGGAGATGAGGACGCTAAGCTGGTCCCGCAGATCGACGACGTCGCGCAGGTCCTGCAGGCCGATTCCAAATATCCGGAGGCGGAAAAATATCTCAAGCGGGCGCTGGCGATTCGCGAGCGCATCGCCGGCAGCGATACCGCCGAAATGGTTGCCGATCTAAGCCAACTGGCGCGCTTGAATATGCTGAGTAAAAACCTGCCCGCGGCCCAAGCGCTCTACCAGCGGGTCTTGAAGATCCAGGAGAAGACCGCTTCATCGAACAGTCCCGAGTTGCTGCCCACGCTCGACGCGCTGGCCACTCTATCGCTCGAGCAAAAGCAGGTTGCCGAGGCCGAGCCTTTGCTGCGCCAGACGCTCTCGATCCGGGAGGGAAGCCTGGGTCCGATGCATACCGAAGTAGCCAAGAACCTGGATCGGCTGGGAGCGTTTTACGCCGACCAGAAGCGGTTTGAAGACGCTGCCCGCGCCTACGAGCGGTCATTGTTCATCTGGATGAAGGGCATGGGTTCGGAGAATGCGGGTTTGACCGATCACTACCAGAAGCTGGCAGAAGTTTACGCAGCGCTCGATCGCACCGTGGATGCCGAGCCGCTAGTCAAGCAGGTGCTCACTACGCGGGAAAGCGAGACGGTCACCAGTCTGAATACTCTGGCGTCGATTTACACCGCCCGCAATGATTTCTTCGAAGCCGAACCGCTGTATCGCTTGTCACTGGCGATTTTGGACAAGCGCGGAGTCCTCACGGCGCGCCGTCCCGTCTCCGGGGGGTCCGAAAACCTCGACCTGCTGGCCGACACCGCCATGGACTATGCCGACCTTCTGAAGAAGATGAAGCGCAAAGTCGAGGCAATCCGGCTGGAGGCGCGGGTGCGCGCGCTGGTGGGCAAGAACTACGTCGTCAAGAAGCGGCAAAGCTAGCGCCTCGCGGATTACGCCCCCCGAAACTACGTCGCGGATGCGAGTCACTCATTGCGGTACAGCTCTTCAAGCGACACTGAAAAATCGGTATTTGAGTGCACTGTCCCTAATTTCGGGAGGCTTGGTCGGCGTGATGTTGGAAGAGCTTGCGCTTGAGGTCGGGCCAGAATTCCTTCAGGACTTGCGAGGCGGCGTCGATGCCGATCTGTTCGCCTAGCTTGAGGACATTGTCCTCAACCGTGCGGCCGTCCGGATGGTAGCTATTGGAAATCGCAACGGCGGTAGCGTTGCCCAGCACTTCCGAATAATTAAAGCGCAGCGTGCCGGCATCGGTGCGCGTCACCAAGACTCGGGTGGCGGCATAATACGCGCGCGACCACTTGCTGCCGGTGCCGCGGCGGAAATAGCGCGGATCTTCGTGCAAAAGGGTCGGAAATAGCCCCTCAGTCATGATATTTCCGATGGCCTGATCGGCATAGCTGGTACCGAATCGTCGGGCGAAACCGGCCGCGCCCTGACCGAAGGAGGGGTCGCTGTTGGCCAACTGGCCCATACCAGCGATGGCGGCGCCGAGAGCAATCAGCGGGTAGTCGAAAGAATCCTTGCTCGCGATAGTAAATTTCTGCTTGGCCGTGATGGGCGTATAGACGGCGGATTCATTGGCAGTCCGATAGTTGGGCAGCACGCCCAGGATGCGTTTATCGGGGGGCGCCTGATCCACAACAGGCTTGGTTTCAGCTGGCGCCGTAGCACTGTTATCTGTACTCGCCCTTTGTGCCCAGAGCTGAGGAAACAGACACGCGGACAGCGTTAACGTCGTCAACAGGCGTTTGAGAAAAATCATTCTTTACTTTCAGAGACTTGCAGGGAAACGAGACCGTCTAGTCACTTATTATAGCGAATATTCCGTAAGTTGAGTGACGAGCCCCATGGCGCCTCAGGATGTAAAGATTTGTCAGTCCTTGCCTTCTCGCACTAACTCCAAGAAAGCCTTGGCCGCATGACTCAAGCTCCGCTTGGCCGGACACACCAGCCGGATTTTGCGGTCGACGCTGAGCTCCTTCACTTTGATCTCCCGCAGAACGTCCTGCTCCACGTCCTGTTCCACGCACATATGCGGCAGAAACGCGACGCCCTCGTTACGCTGCACCATCTTGCGGATGGTTTCGACGGTCGGCATCTCGACATCCATATTCAGCGGGACCTTAAACCGTTGGAACTCCTTTAACACCACGGCGCGATAGGGCGACAAGACGTTGTGGGCGACGAACGTCTCCATACCCAGTTCCATAATCGAAACCTCATCACGGTTGGCGAAGCGGTGTTGCGGCGAAACGACGAATGCTAGGTGATCGGTGTAAATCACTCTGGAAAGCAGCCGGTCATCCTCCGGATCGTAGCTGATTACGCCGAGTTCCAGGTCGCCGTCGATCAACTGGGATGGGATCTTGCTCGACAACGAGCGCCGTACTTGCACTCTAACCTTCGGATAAAGCCTCCGGTAGCGCTCAATGTGGCCCAGCAAGTATAGCGAGGTCGATTCGTTCGCTCCCACCACCAGGCGCCCGGCCGAGTTATCGCGCAATTCCGCCAGGGCGTTTTCCAGATCCGCTTCCAGGTTCTCGAACCGGCGGGCGTAATCATGCACGATGTACCCGGCATCGGTCAGCAGCAGGTCTTTGCCGGACCGATCAATCAGCTTCTCCTGCAAATCCGACTCCAGCTTCTGGATTGCGAGTGATACTGCCGGCTGTGTCCGCAGCAGCTTTTCAGCTGCCCTGGAAAAGCTTTTCTCACTGGCGACCATCAAAAAGACCTTTAGGGGATAGAGCTCCATAAGCGAAGTTTATAACATCATTACAATTTATTCTACTAACCAGTATTATAAATTTGCCAAATCGCACGGCGCCCTCGATAATGAATGCAAAGGCAGGAGGACTCATGCCGAATCGCGTTTACATCTTCGACACTACCCTCCGCGACGGCGAACAATCGCCGGGCTGCAGTATGACCGTACCCGAGAAACTGCGGTTGGCGCGGAAATTGGTGGAACTGGGCGTCGATATCCTCGAAGCCGGGTTTCCGATCGCTTCCGATGGTGATTACGAGGCGGTGGACGCGGTGAGCCGTGAGTTCTCCTGGGTTCAAGTGGCGGCTCTAGCCAGGGCCAACACGCCCGATGTCGAGCGAGCGGCGGATTCGCTCAAACACGCCCGGCGGCCGCGCATTCACACCTTCATCGCGACCAGCGAGATCCACCTCAAGTACAAATTGAAGAAATCGCAACAGCAGGTCCTGGATGAAGCGGTGGCTGCGGTTGAGCTGGCACGGCAGTATACCGATGACGTGGAGTTCTCCGCCGAAGACGCCACCCGCACGGAACTGGGCTACCTGGAGAAGATCTCAAGGGCCGTGGTGGCGGCGGGAGCACGCACGGTCAACCTGCCGGACACGGTCGGCTACTCGGTACCGGAGGAATACGCCGCGCTGATCGGGCACATGGTGCGCGCACTCGGTGACAGCGCTATCGTGAGCGTTCACTGCCACGACGATTTAGGGCTGGCAACCGCCAATTCCATCGCGGCCGTCCAGGCCGGGGCCCGGCAGATCGAATGCACGATCAACGGAATCGGCGAGCGGGCGGGCAATGCGTCGCTCGAAGAGATCGTTATGGCCTTCAAGACTCGCCGCGACAAGCTGCCGTATGAGACCAAGATTGTGACCGAGCACATCTACTCAGCCAGCCAGCTTTTGGCGCAGACCATCACTTTCGGACCGCAACCCAATAAGGCCATCGTGGGCGAGAACGCCTTCGCTCACGAAGCCGGCATTCACCAGGACGGTTATTTGAAGGAGCGCACCACTTACGAGATCATCGAGCCGCATACGGTCGGAGTTCCGGAGACCAAGCTGGTGCTCGGAAAGCACAGCGGACGCCACGCCCTGCACAAGCGCGCTGAGGATCTCGGCTTTCAGTTGAACAAAGAAGAGCTGGATGCCGTGTATCTCCGGTTCAACGCGCTTGCGGATCGCAAGAAAGGCCTGCGGAACGAAGAGATCATGAGTTTGATTCGCGAGGTGTTGGGAGAGACGGCAGCCGCGGCAAATGACTAGCTTGTGGCGCACGCACTCCTGCGTTCCGCGTTCACATTTATGTGAACGCAATGAAAAATGCAGCTAAACCTATTGATCCTTCCAGGCGACGGAATCGGCGCCGAAGTCACCCGCGAAGCAGTCAAAGTTCTCGAAAAGGTCGCCGGAAAATTTCACCACCAACTTTCGGTCAGTGAAGGGCTGCTGGGCGGCATCGCGATTCACAAGACCGGGGGGCCACTCCCTCAAGAAACCATTGATCTGGCGTTGAAAGCTGATGCCACTCTGATGGGCGCGGTCGGCCTGCCGGAATTCGATAATGTCCCGCCCGAGAAGCGGCCGGAAAAAGGACTGCTCGGCCTCCGCAAGGCGCTCGGTGTTTACGCGAACTTGCGCCCGGTGCGTTCCTACGCCGCGCTGCTCGATTCCTCGCCGCTCAAGAACCAACTAGTGGACGGGACCGACATGATCATCGTGCGCGAGCTGACCGGCGGCATTTATTATGGAACACCGCGTGGGATTCTGGAAAACGGGAAGGAAACGCGCGCCGTCAATACCATGAGCTATACCCGCGCCGAGATCGAGCGTGTCTCGCTCATGGCGTTTCACCTGGCTCGCAATCGCCGCAAGAAAGTCACCAGCGTCGACAAATCCAACGTGCTGGAAAACTCGCAGCTCTGGCGTCGAGTGGTGCTCGAAGTGGCGCCGGAGTTTCCCGACGTCGCGCTGGACCACATCCTGGTCGACAATTGTGCTATGCAGCTAATCCTGAATCCTCGCCGCTTCGATGTGCTGCTCACCGAGAACATGTTTGGCGATATCCTCAGTGATGAAGGGGCGGTTTTGGCCGGATCGATTGGCATGTTGCCCTCGGCATCCATCGGCGACCGGAAACCATCGGGCGCCTGGGTAGGGCTGTACGAACCGGTGCACGGCTCAGCGCCCGACATCGCGGGTCAGAATAAAGCCAACCCTTTTGGAGCAATCGGCTCGGTGGCGGCGATGCTCGAATATAGTTTCGGCTTAAAAGAAGAGGCCGCGGTGGTGAATCGAGCGATCGAGACAGTGCTCAACTCAGGGAAAGTTACCGCCGATTTAAAGCGCCCGGGCTCGGCTTCGGCCACCACTACAGAAGTGGGAGATGCAGTAGTAAAGGCAATATGAAACCTCGCACCATTATCGAGAAGATCTGGGATAACCACATCGTCAGCGAACGCCCCGGCGCGCCGGCGCTGCTCTATATCGATCTGCACCTGGTGCATGAGGTCACCTCACCGCAAGCTTTCGACGGTCTGCGCGCTCGCGGGCTCAAAGTCCGCCGTCCCGATCTCACCATCGCGACCACCGATCACAGCACGCCCACCACGCCGCGTTCGTTTCCAATCGTCGACAAAGTCGCCGCCGCGCAGGTTGCCCGTTTGGAAGCCAATTGCCAGGAATTCGGGATCCGCTGCTTCGGGCTTTCGAGCGAGCAGCAAGGCATCGTGCACGTCATCGGACCCGAGCAGGGGATGACCCAGCCGGGCATGACCATGGTCTGCGGCGACAGCCACACGTCGACTCTTGGCGCATTCGGTGCACTGGCGTTTGGAATCGGCACCAGCCAAGTCGAACACGTGTTGGCTACCCAATGCCTGCTCCAGAGTCCATCGAAGACCTATCAGGTGCGAGTGGACGGCGCCCTGAAGCCGGGAATCACTGCTAAAGACATAATCCTCTCGCTGATTGCGCGCATCGGCATCGGCGGCGGGACTGGCTGTGTTTTCGAATACTGCGGTTCGGCGATCCGCGGGCTGTCGATGGAAGAGCGCATGACCGTTTGCAACATGTCCATCGAAGCGGGCGCGCGCGCCGGCTTGGTTGCTCCCGACGACACCACCCATCAGTATGTGAGCGGCCGGCCCTACGCTCCGACCGGGGCAGCCTGGGACGCCGCCGTGACCGGATGGCGCAAGCTTCCCACCGACGACGGCGCTCAGTTTGATAAGAGCATCAACATCGACGCCTCGACGCTCGAGCCCATGATCACTTTCGGAACAAACCCCGGTATGGGAATTCCGATTACCGCGATGGTGCCGAATCCGAGCGATATCACCGATCCGCTGGAGCGCGATTCACTCTCCAAGGCGCTCCGCTATATGGATCTGGCGCCCGGAAAGCCGCTGCTGGGTCATCCGGTGGACGTGGTCTTTATTGGAAGCTGCACCAACGCCCGCATCTCCGATCTTCGCAACGCCGCCAAAATTCTGAAAGGCCGCAAGGTGCATTCCGGTGTGCGCGTGATGGTGGTGCCCGGTTCCAAACAGGTGAAGGCTCAGGCGCAAGCCGAGGGTCTCGATCAGATCTTCCGGGACGCGGGCGCGGACTGGCGCGAGGCGGGCTGCTCGATGTGCATCGCCATGAACGGCGACCAGTTGCAGCCCGGCGAATATAGCGTGTCCACTAGTAATCGCAATTTCGAGGGCCGGCAAGGTAAAGGCGGGCGTACTTTTCTTGCCAGTCCATTGACCGCGGCGGCCTCGGCGATCACGGGCGTCGTCACCGATGTGAGGACCTTGCTGCCATGACAAAATTCACAACATTCGAGAGCCGCCTGGTTCCGTTCCCCATCGACAATCTCGATACCGACCAGATCATCCCGGCACGGTTTCTCAAGACTATTTCGAAAGAGGGCCTCGGCGATCAGTTGTTCTACGACTGGCGTTACGACACTGAAGGCAGACCGAAGCCCGACTTCGTTCTCAACAAGCCCGAGTCGAGAACGGCCCAAATTTTGTTGGCCGGCGACAACTTCGGTTGCGGCAGTTCGCGAGAGCACGCGCCGTGGGCGCTTCTCCAATACGGTTTTCGCGCCGTGATCAGCACTTCGTTCGCCGATATCTTTCGGGGTAATTCGCTCAAGAACTCGCTGCTGCCCATTGAAGTGCCGCGCGATGTCCACGCGGAGCTGTTCGGAAATCCGAACGCCACGGTGAAAGTGGATCTGGCCGCCCAGACTTTGACGCTGCCTTCGGGGCGCGCCGTTGAATTCCCGGTCGACCCCTTCGCCAGGCATTGTTTGGTCGAAGGCATCGACGAATTGGGATACATTTTGCAGCAAGAGCCCGCCATCGCGAGTTTCGAGGCGGCTCATCCAGCGCCGATCAACACGGCGGCCTAGAAACCCGGCCCATCGCTCTGGGCAATCCACCCCCTTGACACCGCATTGCGGATGATATTTAATCCGTGGATCACCGTCCAGGAGGACACCATGAACTATCGCGCTATCTCAGCCATGAAAGCTTCGATCCCGACCAGGGTTCACCTGGCTAATCCCATGACTCCCGTCAGCGAAGTCCGGCCGGGGCTATCGCGGCGGCAGTTCACCCGCACCGCGGCCGGAACCGCGGTCGTGGGTGCTACACTCGGATCCGCTCTATGGACACCGGCACTCGCGGCTCCGAAAGGGGCATTCGCTCCGGTGCCTATACCTGGCGGAAGTCCGGTTCTCGGTGGATCTTACCACGTGTTTGGTCCCGCGGCGTTCGACCCCGTCGATGCCGAGCCGGTCACCATTACCAACCTCGACGCCTTCGTCGGCTTGGCATACATCAGTGGGATGGTAACGCAAACCAACGTCAAGACCGGGGAGAAAGCGCGATACCCTTTCGTCGATTCCGATATGCGGTTCATGGAGGGCAACTTCCGCGGAACTGACGGGAGCCTTCATCAGGCCACGTTCGCATTCATATGAGTGGACGTCTATTTGCCCGGTCCGGGCGCACAGATCCATGACTTGAATCCGTCTACGTTCCCTCCGGTCGGCCTATTCTGGACGATACAGATCAGTGACGATCACCAGGGCGATGATGGAAATGGTGTCGATGTCCACCTTGGCACGGGCGGTGCTTCGCTACAGGTGTCCAACGCGCCCATCCTCGACTACGGCAGTCTAGGGAATGCATTGTTCGGCGGCGGCCCGCCGCCTGTACCGGGAACCGTGTCGCTCAGAGTCGATTGGCAGGGCGTGAACCAGAGGCTCAATATCCGAAATACCGACCCGGTGTACGGCGGCTTCGCCGGTGAATTCGTTCGCAACTCCGCTCAAATGCAGTGGAGCGCGACAGTTGGCGATTTCGTGTTTGAGTCCGACGCGTTAGGAACGTCTTCCAGCTCGTTTGCCGAGATCGGCCACGAACGGAATGGGGTGTTCTTCTCATAGGGTGGCGATAGACCCTGGCGAGCCAGAGACTCGCTCCCACCCAGCCGCCGCGCGCCCCGCTTTAGCTATTGCTGCTTGCTCAAGAATGCTCGTTTGATGAGAGCGCTTACCATGCAAAATAAGCGCATTTGGAACTTCCGGCATAGCGTCCCGCCTTTCTCAGGCGAGCCGATCCTTAGTCTAGCCATGGCCAGCAGCCGCCCACCCCACCATGGCAGACTAGAACTAAGGTTATGGCACGGGGCTGGGAAAGTAAGTCGGTCGAGTCCCAGATCGAATCTGCAGAGTCCAGGCGGGCCGCATCCCGAGAGACCGAAATCAGCGTAGTTGAAGCCGAACGAATCCACCAGCGCCAAAGCCTGCTGTTGTCGCGCACCCGCGTGTTGCGCGATCTGGAACATGCCAACAATCCCCGCTACCGGAAGATACTCGAGGCCGCGCTGAAGCATCTCGAAGAGAAACTGGCCGAGCTGAACTAGTCTCGTGAGTTCTGTCGCGCTACATCCTGTGCGTATCCGTATCGCTGAACCAGCCGATGCCGAAGCTCTCACGCGCCTCATTAACGCGGCGTTTCAGGTTGAGCGCTTCTTCATCGAAGGGGATCGTATCGATGCCGAAGCAGTCCGAAAACTAATGGCGGCCGGCCAGTTCCTAGTTGGCCAAGATGTTGCGCAAGACGACGATGGCATGTGCGCATGTGTTTACATTGAGGGTCGCGGTGACCGCGCCTACCTCGGGCTGCTCTCCGTCGATCCATCGCGACAACGAAGCGGCCTTGGCTCGCGCTTGGTGGCAGCCGCCGAGGAGCACGCCGGCGCGTCAGGCATTCACTATGTGGATCTGCGCATCGTGAATCTGCGCCAAGAGCTTCCCGAATTTTATCGGCGTCTCGGATACGTCGTCACCGGCACTTCGCCTTTTCCACTGGAGGTGACAACCAAGCAGCGATGCCACTTTATAAACATGTCGAAGGCGTTAATTTCCCCCTGACGGCTCGCCGAAACCGGGACAGAACTTCCCATTTGCGAACAGTACGCAGCATCTCACACGTTACAACGCACCCGCTTTCAAGTGCTTAGTCTGGCAACTGGCTTGCCCTATAGTCTTCGAACCGGTAATGATGACTGCTGTGACAAAGGATCCGCTTCTTGATCAACAAGACCAGGGCCACGGCTTGCGGATTTTGGTGGGTGACGATCAACCGGATATCTTGGAAGCGCTGCGGTTACTGCTGAAGGGCGCGGGCTATCAGAATGTGCTCGTGGATTCGCCGCAAGCACTGCTGCGGGCCGCGCAGGCCGAGCCGTTCGATCTGATTCTGATGGATCTGAATTACGCGCGCGACACCACGTCCGGCGAAGAAGGTCTGGATCTGTTGTCGAGCCTGGAAGCGCAGTCGAACGCAGCGCCAGTGATTGTCATGACGGCCTGGAGCAACGTGGATCTGGCGGTCGAAGCGATGCGGCGAGGCGCCTGCGATTTTGTTCAGAAGCCGTGGGACAACGCGCGGCTGCTGGGCGCCATCCGCAAGCAGGCAGTGGAAGCTTCGGCGCGGATCAAGGCCGACCGTCGCGTAAAAACCGAACTCGAGATCGCTCATAATGTCCAGCAGAAGTTGTTTCCCAATCAGACCCGTCAACTCGCCAGCATCGACTATGCCGGCCGTTGCGTGCCCGCGCGCGAAGTGAGCGGCGATTATTACGATTTTCTGGATGTCGGCGAGGGCGGCCTCGGTTTCGTTGTGGGCGATGTGTCCGGCAAAGGCATCGGCGCGGCTTTGTTGATGGCCAATCTGCAGGCCTGTTTTCGTAGCCAGGCTAAGGACGCGCTGCGGCATCCGGCCGCTATGCTAAGTTCCGTCAACAAACTCTTCTATGAATCGACACCGCCGGAGCACTTCGCCACGCTGTTCTTCGCTCATTATGATGATCGTGAGCGGCGTCTGCGTTATGCCAACTGCGGCCATCTTCCGCCCATCCTGCTGCGCGCTGATGGAAGCGTGGAACGGCTGTCATCTACTGCTACGGTTCTGGGAGTCTTCAGCGCCTGGACCTCGGAGGAAAAAGTCGTCGATCTGAAAACAGGCGACACGCTGGTCATCTTCTCGGACGGGGTTACGGAAGCGGGTATCGAAAGCGATACTGAGTTTGGTGACGACGGCCTGCTCTCGGTGATGCGCGCCAACCCGTTCGTTACTGCGGAAACTCTCGCCAACCACATCGTCGACGCGGTCGCCGGCGAAAAGCAAGACGACGTGACGGTGGTAGCGGTGCGAGTCAACTAAAATGGGCCTATGCCCAATTCCGTCCTGTTCGCGCTGGCCTGTCTTCTGTTGCCCGCCTTTCTACCAGTAATCGCCGCGGAGCTCAAAGTCGACCACGCTACAGTGGCCGGCCAAGATGTTCGGGCCATGCAGCGCGCGCTTCAAGCCGCGGGCCTCGCCTGCGAGTACGGAGGGCCGCATTCCAACCACGCCACCGAGATGGCGCTCACCAGTTTCCCGGATGGTTCTTATCTCGAGCAGATCGCGATCCAACCTAATGCGGATCCAGCCGCGGTCGCCGCGCACGAATGGCATAAACAACTCCAAAACAACGGCGGTCCGTGTGCCTGGGCCGTTCGACCCGCCGATCTTGGCGCTGAGATCACGCGCCTCCGCGCCGCTTCCATCCAGGTCAGCGATGCTCGAAAGAACGGTCGTAAGCGGCCCGATGGCGTGCAAATCGAATGGGAAGCCGCGCAGGTCGGTGCGGGCAACGGCAACTTCTTCCCGTTCCTGATTCACGACTTCACGCCGCGCGATCGGCGGGCTTATCCAAGCGGCAAGCCAACTACGACCGATTTCACCGGCGTCGCGAAGGTCGTGATAGGCGTGAAGGACCTGGATGCGTCGATCGCACAGTTCCGACGCGCTTACGGCCTCTCTGCTCCCCAACGCCAGGACGATTCAGATTTTGAGGCCAAGCTTGCTTGGTTTCCCGGCACGCCGGTCGTTCTCGCGGCGCCACTATCGTCTGCATCGTGGCTCGATGCGCGCATCCGCCAATTCGGAGAGACGCCCTGTGCCTTCATCCTCGGCTCGGCGCACGCTATCGATGCCCATAATCCGGCGGTGTGGTTTGGGAAACATGTGGTCTGGGCAGATTCGGCCAAGCTGGGTTGGCACCTCGGCTTCGAAACAAAATGAAGCTCGGCTGTTCTTTGGCCGTCCTGGCGGAGTTTTGCCGGCTTGCCCCTGCTCAGCTTCCGATCGATACCCAACTAGCCGCGGAAATCGCCAAAATTCGAGCCATAGATAATCACGCGCATCCCGTGCGGCCGGTCTTCGGCAGTGACAAGGATACCGACTACGACGCGCTGCCTGTCGATAACATGGAGCCGTCCACCGACCCAGTGCGCACGCGGCCGGGTTCTCTGCTGATCTTGGAAGCGTCGCGCGCGCTCTACGGCAATGCCAAAGATTTTCGTGAGCGCAAGCGGCAGGTTCTTACAGAAAAAGGCACCGGCTATGCAAACTGGGTGCTCGATCAGTTAGGAATCGAAACCATGCTCGCCAATCGCGTCTCCATGGGACCAGGATTGGCGCCGCCGCGCTTCCTGTGGGTGCCGTTTGAAGACGCGCTAATGTATCCGCTTAACAACAGCAGCCTGGCCGCGAAGAACTCCGACCGCAAAGCATTTTTCGCCGACGAAGACCGGCTGCTGCAGCGCTATCTCAAGGAATCCGGTTACTCCGAACCGCCCGCTTCCTTTGACGACTATCTCAAGAAAGTGGTGACTGCTACCCTCGAGCGTCACAAACGCGCGGGGGCAATCGCGATAAAGTTTGAGGCCGCTTATCTGCGTTCTCTGGAGTTCGACGATCCCACCCAGGCCGAAGCGGTGCGAGTCTATTCCGGATCGCGCCGCGCCGCGCCTCAGGACGCACCCTACAAGCTGCTTCAGGATTACATCTTCCGCTACATCGCATCGGAGTGCGGTCGGCTAGGCCTGGCCGTGCACCTGCATTCGTCCGCGGGCGGGGGCGGCTACTTCCACGTCGCCGAGGGGAATCCGCTCGGGCTCGAATCGGTTTTCAATGATCCCAAGTTGCGTAAGACCAATTTCGTAATGCTTCACGGCGGTTGGCCGTTCACGCGCGAAGTGGCCGCGCTGCTGTCGAAGCCCAACGCCTACGCCGATTTCTCCGCGCAGACCTTCACCAATTATCCTCGGGCAGTCGCCGGAGCAATTCGCGAATGGCTGGAATACGCGCCCGAAAAGGTCTTGTTTGCGACCGACGCCTATCCATTCTCCGAAGAAATGTACTGGGAAGAAGCCGGTTGGGTGGCCGCGACCACCGGCCGTCAAGCGTTAGGACTCGCCCTTACGGAAATGATGCACGACGCCGAGATCACACGCGCCCGCGCTTTGGAAATCGCCCAGATGGTGCTGCGCGACAACGCCCGCAAGCTCTACAACCTGAAGTAGCAGGGGCACAGGCATTCCGGCCTGTGTTTGCTGCTATCCTGTGATTTCGCACCTTTCTCCCGGATCAAACACCTTGAAAGTCGGTTTTGTAAGTCTCGGCTGTCCCAAAAACCTCGTCGATACCGAGGTCATGATGGGCCATCTTGTCTCCCGCGGCCATGAGCTGACGCAGCATCCCGGCGACGCCGACGTCCTGGTGGTTAACACCTGCAGCTTCATCGATCCGGCCAAGCAGGAATCAGTCGACACGATTCTCGAAATGGCCGAGTACAAGAAGTCCGGCAGCGCGCGAAAGCTCATTGTCGCCGGCTGCATGGTGGAGCGCTATCGCGATGACATTCGCCGGAACATTCCGGAGGTCGACGCCGTGCTCGGCACTAACGAGTTGGACTCAATCGTGGCCCTGTGCGAAGGCGCAACGCCCGACGCTAATCCTTTCGAGCCCTATCTCTATCACGACCTCACGCCGCGCGTGCTTTCCACCGCGCGTCATTACGCCTACATCAAAATCGCCGAGGGCTGCGATCATCCCTGCTCGTTCTGCGTGATCCCGCAGTTCCGAGGCAACTTTCGAAGCCGCCGTTTCGAATCGGTGATCGTTGAAGCCACTCGCATGTTCGCCCAAGGCGTCCGCGAGATCAATCTCATCGGCCAGGACACCACGTCTTACGGCGAAGATCTCGGAATCAAAGACGGTCTGCCGAACCTGCTCGCGCGGCTGGCGCAAATCGAGACGCCACATCCCAAGTGGATTCGCTTCCTCTACTGTTATCCCAATCGCATCACTCAGAAACTGCTCGATACCTTAGCCGAGCATCCGGCGCTAGTGAAATATATCGACATGCCGCTGCAGCACGCCAGCGCCGCGGTCTTGAAGCGTATGAAGCGCGGCTCGCACGGCGACTTCTTCTTGAAACTGCTCGAGCGGATTCGCGCCACCATACCAGGCGTGGCGATTAGAACCAGCATGATCGTGGGATTCCCGGGCGAGACCGAAGCGGATTTCGAGATCCTGCGCCAGCTCGTCCAAGTTGCCCAATTCGATCGGCTTGGCGTTTTCTCCTATTCCGACGAAGAGACCAGCGGCAGTTACGATCTCGACGCCAAGGTCGACGCGCGCACTATTTATAATCGCAGGCGCAATCTGATGGCTCTACAGCGGCGGATCTCGAAACAGCGGAATCGTAAAATGATCGGCCAGGAAATCGATGTTCTGGTGGAAGGCCCGTCCCAGGAAACCGATCTGCTCTGGCAGGCGCGCATGTCCACGCAAGCTCCCGAGATCGACGGTGTCTGCTACCTCAACGATTTTGGCGATGCAGCGCCCCAGCCCGGTGAAATCCGCCGCATGCGAATCACCGAGGCGCATGACTACGATTTGATTGGCGCGTTGATCGATTCGCCCGCTCAATCAGCTCCAGTCCCGATTGCGCAACCGTTCCCCATCCTCGCCGCCACCCGATGAAGTGTCCGATCTGCAAGAAAGCCATCGCTCCCCGCGACGAATTCTTTCCATTCTGCACCGAGCGCTGCAAGATCATCGACCTCGGCAATTGGGCCAGTGAGAAGTACGTGATCTCGACCCCCGTCCAGCCTCAGGAATCAGAAAACGACGGCGACGACCATGAGTCCTAGTCCGCTGCCCCAGCGGAGAACCGACGCGGCTCTTCTCATCGCCACTTGGTTCGGTTGCGGTTATGCTCCCGTTGGCCCCGGAACCGCCGGATCTCTGGCCGCGCTGGTACTCGCTATCGCACTGCATCTCGCTTACGGCTCCGGCCGCGGCACGTTCTTGTTGCTCACCGCCGTGCTTCTGCTTCCCGGCGTTTGGGCCGCTGACGTGTTCGCCAAAAGGATCGGCCAAAAAGATCCGCACGTCGTAGTCGTAGACGAAGTGCTGGGCCAATGGCTGACGCTCGTCGGCGCCGCCACGCTCAACTGGAAAAGCTGGCTCGCGGCGTTCGCATTGTTCCGGCTCTTCGATATCTGGAAACCGCCTCCTGCCCGGCAGCTCGAAGCGCTGCCCGGCGGAATCGGCATCGTGGCCGACGACTTGATGGCGGGCCTCTACGGCGCGCTTGCTATATTCTTATTAGATCGGTTCCAGTTGTTCTAACATGGCTTCCTCAAAGAAAGACGCGAACGGCCGCCCCACAATCTCGAACGTCACGCCCGAGGCCGCAATTCCGGGCGGAGAGTTTCAGATTCATGGCGCGGGATTGGCTCGATCCGAACGGCCGCGCGTGACCATCGGCGATGTCGCCGCTCCCATCGTGATCGGCTCCGACTCCTACCTTATCGTTCGCGTGCCCGAAGGCGCTTCCGCCGGTGAACTCGTCATTGAAGCCGGAAATCAGAGCAGCCGCGCCTGGACCTGCGACGTCGGCGTCCAAATCGCTGATAATCTATACGCGGTTGCTAATCCCGCCGTCGATTCGTTCGGCAACATCTTTGTCACTTTCAGCGGATCGCGCGGCCAGAAAACTCCGGTCTCGGTTTTTAAGGTCGATCTCAATTACAATCCCAAGCCTTTCGTGAGTGACATCATGAACGCTACTGGATTGGCCTTTGATAAAGAGGGCGTCCTGTACGTTTCCAGCCGGTACGACGGGATCGTCTATCAAATCACGCCCAACGCCAGCGTGTCTCCATACGTCGAAGGCATGGGCGTCGCCACGGGGATCGCTTTTGACCCGGACGAGAATCTGTATGTCGGCGACCGCGGCGGCACGGTGTTCAAGATTAGCCGCACTCGCCAGATTTACGTGTTCGCTACGCTCGAGCCTTCCATCGCCGCTTATCACTTTGCCTTCGGCCCGGATGGCTATCTGTACGTCACGGGCCCCACTACGTCGAGTTATGATTCGGTCCACCGCATCGGACCGTCAGGCGAAGTGGAGACCTACTACCGGGGCCTCGGCCGTCCGCAAGGGCTCGCATTCGATGCCGAAGGCCGCTTATATGTCGCAGCTTCGCTCGGCGGCCGGCGCGGCGTCGTTCGCTTCGCAACGCAACAGTCACCCGAATTGTTTCTCTCCGGACCAGGCATCGTGGGCTTGGCCTTCACTCCATCGCGGGCGTTGCTCGTCACCACCAACAACGCGCTCTATCGCGCCGATGTCGGAATCGCCGGCAGGCCTCTTCCGTAATGCCCGATGCCGAGATTATCGCGATTGGGTCGGAGCTGCTGACCCCTCAAAAGGTCGACACCAATTCTCTATACCTCACCGACCAGTTGAACGCGCTCGGCGTGGAGGTTGTTCGCAAAACTATCGTCGGCGATGAGCGCGCGCGTCTCACTGACACGATCCTGGCGGCCGTGGCTCGATCACAAGTGATCGTTCTCACCGGCGGCCTCGGTCCAACTGAAGACGATCTTACGCGCGACGCAGTGGCCGCAGCGTTAGGGCGCTCGATGACCTATCATCAGGAAATTTCCGATCAGATCGAAGAGCGATTGCGCCGTTATGGCCGCAAGATGGCCGAGATTAATCGACGACAGGCATATATAATCGAAGGGGCCGAGATACTGCCGAACGACCGCGGCACCGCGCCGGGCCAATGGATCGCGCACAACGGCGTGGTGCTGATGCTGCTTCCCGGCCCGCCTAACGAATTGAAAGCCATGTTCGAGAAGCAATGTCTGCCGCGGCTCGAAAAGTTTCTGCCGCCGCAGGTGATTCGCATGCGGTTTTTCCGGACGGTCGGCATGACCGAGTCGGAGCTCGACCAGCTGATTTCGCCGGTTTATACCAGCTACGCGAATCTGGCCACTACGATCCTGGCCGTATCCGGAGAGATCCATATTCACCTGCGGGCACGTTGTGCTTCGGCTAATGAAGCGGAGAGTGTGCTCGAAAAGGTCTGCGCCGAGATTGAGCCGTTGCTCGGCGATCGAATCTATTCGCGCAATGGCGATTCTCTGGAGCAAGTGGTCGGTGATCTGTTGCGCGCCAGGCATGCGTCTTTGAGCGTGGCGGAGAGCGTGACCGGCGGCTTACTGGGCGGCCGCATTACATCGGTGCCGTCGAGTTCCGATTATTTTCGGGGCGGCTTCGTGGTTTACTCGAACGATATGAAAACGAAGCTGCTGGGCGTGCCCGCTGAAATGCTCGCCGAGCATACCGCGGTGAGCGAGCAAGTGGCGAAAGCGATGGCCGAAGGTGCTAAAGCGCGCACCAGTTCGGATTATGCAGTGTCGATGACGGGCTATGCCGGCCCGGATGGCGAAAAGGTTGGCCTGGTTTTCATCGGCCTCGCCACTCCTGGCGAGACTGAAGTACGGCGGATCATGTTCCCGGCTGACCGCGAGCGCGTCCGGGCGTTCTCCACCAACACCGCATTGGATTTCCTGCGACGGAAATTATTGTCCACAAATGCCGTTTCAAGTTCTTGAAGCCGATGCGCACAGCATTCTAAGCCCGACGTCGGGCTTCATCGCGGAAGCTGGATTTACACATTCACTGACGCCGGCGCGAAATTGCACTTTCGGATGTAGCTACTGTTATGTTCCTACCATGCGCGTATATGGCGGACTAAAGCCTCAAGACTGGTCGCACTGGGGGCAGTTCACGACATTCAAGTCCAACGCACCGGACCTGCTGCGTCGCCAGCTTCGCACTGATCAAGTGATCTATTGTTCTCCACTAGTCGACCCTTATCAGCCTGCCGAAGAGACTCAGCGACTGATGCCGCAAATTTTGGATGAGCTGTGCGCGCGTCCTCCCAAAATCTTCACGATCCAGACCCGCGGCCCGTTGATCCTGCGCGACCTCGACAAGCTGATCGAGCTTTCGCGATGCACATCGCTGCGCGTGAGCTTTTCGGTGACTACCAATCGCGAGGAGATTCGAAAGCTCTATGAGCCGCATTGCGCGGCGATTTCTCAGCGGATAGAGACCGTGCGCAGCCTGCGCGATGCCGGAATCCAAACCTTCGCGACCCTGGCGCCGCTCTTGCCGTGTGATCCGGAAGAATTGGCCGCGCTGGCTTTGGACGCCACTTATTCAGACATCATCGTAGATCCCTTGCATATCCGCGTTTCGAAGCCGCGTGGCGCAACAACCCGCGAAGCTGCTTTCGCAATCAGCCGGCGGCATGAATTTTCCGGCTGGCTAGAACCTGAATTTCAAGCCGAGGTGATTGCTCGAATCGGCCGCAAGGTTGCCGAGGCCGGCCGGCGCTTTGCAAGAGGAACGGAAGGTTTTGGATGGCTGGCACAATAACTGCAAATCCTGTTTTGGAACGGCTGGGCATCGAGCCTGTTAATTCCGGTGCTTGCGGCCGCGAGTGGATCTCATCGTCCGGAGGCGCGACGCTCGCGTCCAGCAATCCCGCGGACGGCCAGGAAATTGCCCGCGTCCGTTTGGCCACCGCCGAGGATTATGACCGCGTCGTCTCCGAAGCCATCGAAGTCTTCACGCGCTGGCGAATGGTTCCAGCGCCCAAGCGCGGACAGATTGTGCGCGAGATCGGCGACGAAATACGGCGCTTCAAGGACGACCTCGGGACGCTGGTCACGTTGGAAATGGGTAAGATCCTGGCGGAAGGGAAAGGCGAAGTCCAGGAGATGATCGACGTCGCGGATTTCGCCGTAGGCCTCTCGCGACAGCTCTACGGTCTCACCATGCCGAGCGAGCGCCCGCACCACCGGATGTATGAACAATGGCATCCGCTCGGTGTGGTCGGCGTGATTTCTGCGTTCAACTTCCCGGTCGCTGTCTGGTCCTGGAATGCGCTGCTGGCCGCGGTCTGTGGCGATTGCGTTCTGTGGAAACCGTCGTTGAAGACACCGCTAACGGCCATCGCTGTGCAGAAAATCTGTGACCGCGTGCTCGAACGACATGGCTGGCGCGGCGTCTTCAGCCTCATCATCGGCGAGGATTCGGTTGTCGGCCAGCGCTTGCTCGAAGATGCCCACATTCCGCTCGTCAGCGCGACCGGGTCGTGCCGGATGGGGCGCATCGTAGCCGAGACTGTCGGGCGCAGGCTCGGACGCACGCTCCTGGAACTCGGCGGCAACAACGGCGTGATCGTGATGAACGACGCTAATCTCGATCTCGCGCTGCGAGCGGTCCTGTTTGGTGCGGTCGGCACGGCCGGCCAGCGATGCACCAGCCTCCGGCGTCTATTTCTTCAGCGTGAGATCGCCAGTCCAATGACTGAGAAGCTGAAGGCCGCTTACGCGCATATTCCCATCGGCAACCCGATGGACGAGACTACGTTGATGGGTCCGCTCATCGATCGCCCAGCCGTGGATGCTATGCGGGCTGCGCTCGAACGAATCCGGAACGAAGGCGGCGAGGTCATTTTCGGCGGCCAGGAGTTGGGTGGATGTTTCGTCCGGCCGGCGCTCGTCAAGGCACACCCTAAGATGCCGATCCTGAAGCAAGAAGTCTTCGCACCCATCCTCTACTTGATCGAATTCGAATCGCTGGATCAGGCCCTCCAATGGCACAACGACGTCCCGCAGGGTTTGTCGTCGGCGATGTTCACCACCAATTTGATCTCGTCCGAAGTATTTCTGAGCGCGCGCGGTAGCGATTGCGGAATCGCCAACATCAATATCGGGACCAGCGGCGCGGAGATCGGGGGGGCATTCGGCGGCGAGAAAGATACGGGCGGCGGGCGCGAGTCCGGCAGCGATGCGTGGAAGGCATATATGCGGCGTCAAACTGTGACGATCAACTGGTCGAACGAGCTCCCGCTCGCCCAGGGCATCAAGTTTTCACGCGGATCTGATTCGGGCGAATCTGATCAAGGTGGTGCTCCAGATGCGTGAGGTAATCCGCCGCCAATTCTTCGAGTGTCATCACCGGATTGTTTCCGATCCAGCACTGGGTTTGCCGTTTCTCTTCCGGGACGCCGGCCAACACATGGGCCAGGAAGCGATTGTACGCCGCCCAGAATCCCAGCAAATCGCTCCAACGCGAGTCCTGGAATCGCTGCACGCGAACGCAGCCGGACTGATCGTATCCCGGCCAGCGCAGTTCAGCTTGAAGCTGCGCGCGAACGAAGCGCTGATGGTTGTTCGACGCCGAATCGATCAGATGTCCCAGAATCTCCTTGCGCGACCAACCGCCTTCAATGGCGGGAACGGAAGCCTCGCCATCGCTAATTCCAGCAAAATCGCGTTCGCTGCGTACAATCAATTCTTTCAGCCGGGTACTCAGTTGAATCATGATTGTTTTAAGATGCTAGCGCCGTCAATCCGGTAACATAAATCTGTGTTTCGTCATACAGCCATGCTCCTGGCCTTCGGCCTCGTCGCTCTAGCCCAAATTTCGATGGAGAATAGCGGTAAGCCGATGCACATCCCGTTCGACTGCACGGAGGCCGATATGCAGGCTTCCGGATTGGCCTGCCCTGATGAAGAGCCCTGTCCGGTATATCTCGAGCTCACCAATATCGAAGCGGTGGGCAACAAACTGTTTCTTCCAGGGAATCTGCATACGCCGACGACCACTATTTACTCCATTCTCCTCGCCACCGACGACTCCGGCAAGACCTGGAACGAGCCGCATCCGCGGATTCGCCTCGCCGGCCTCGACCAGATTCAGTTCATCGATTTTCAGAATGGCTGGATTTCCGGCGCCAATTTGCAGGGCGCGCCGCGCGATCCGTTTCTGCTGCTCACCACGGATGGGGGCAAGACCTGGCGCCAACGTCCTGTCTATGAAGATAGCCGCCTGGGCGTCATCGAACGCTTTTGGTTTGATTCGCCGCAAGAGGGAACCATGTTGGTGGATGCTCGCCTGGAATCCAATGTCCGCGAACTTTATGAAACGCGGACCGGAGGCGAAAGTTGGTCGCTTAGGCAGGCCAGCGCCAACCCCATCCGTTTTCCTAAAACCAAAGACGCCGGCTCAGCCGGCTGGCGGATCAGAGCCGATTCCTCCACCAAGAGCTACGCCGTCGAGAAGTCGGAAGGACCGCGCTGGCAAAAAGTAGCCAGCTTCTTGGTGCACGCCGGAACCTGCAAACAATGAAACCCGATCCTATTGAGCTCGAACTATTCCGCCACCTGCTGGTCTCCATCGCCGAGGAGATGGGTGCGGTGCTGAGGAAAACGTCGTACTCGGCCAACATTAAAGAGCGCCGCGACTATTCCTGCGCAGTTTACGATGCCGAAGGCGAGACCGTCGCCATGGGTGATCACATGCCTGTGCATCTGGGCGCGATGCCCTTGTCGGTGCGTCACGCGACGCAGGCATTCGATTTGCAACCTGGCGACGTCGCAATCTTGAACGATCCGTTTCGCGGAGGAACGCACCTCCCCGACATCACCGCGGTTTCGGCGATTTTCGTCAGGGGCAGCCGTGCACCGGCTTTCTATGTTGCGAATCGCGCACATCACGCCGACGTCGGTGGAATGAGCCCGGGTTCGATGCCTCTGGCCCGCGAGATTTACCAGGAAGGCATTCGTATTCCACCGATATTGCTGGCGCGGCGCGGCAGATTCGATCGCCCACTGCTGGACCTGATTCTGGCCAATGTTCGCACACCCGTGGAACGCGAAGGCGACTTGCTCGCCCAATGCATGGCTATCCGTCGCGGTGAACAGCGCCTTCACGACTTAGTCCACAAATACGGAATGACCACGGTTCGCCGCGACATGACGGCGCTCAAAGATTACAGTGAGCGCATGATGCGTTCGGCCATTCGGCGTTTGCCGCGCGGAAAATATCATTTCGAAGATGCGCTCGATAGCGACGGTATCACCGACCGTCCGGTGAAGGTCGCGGTCACGGTGACCATTCATGGCGACCGCGCAACCATCGATTTCACCGGCTCCGATCCCCAGACCGAAGGCTCGGTGAACGCCAATTATGCGGTAGCGGTTTCGGCAACTACCTATGTGTTCCGCTGCCTGGTGCGCGAGGACATCCCTTATACCGCGGGCGTGATGCGGCCTCTGGAAGTGATAGCGCCCAATGGATCGGTGGTCAGCGCGAACCCGCCTTCCGCGATGGCCGCCGGCAATGTGGAGACGTCGCAACGCATCACCGACGTCGTGCTGGGCGCACTTTCCAAAGCCGCGCCCGCGCTCATCCCGGCCGCGAGCTCGGGCACTATGAACAATATCACGTTCGGCGGTAATGATCCCGTCCGTCACCAGCCATTCGCATATTACGAGACCATCGCGGGTGGCATGGGCGCTTCCGCTCTGTACGATGGTCCGAGCGCAACCCACACGCACATGACCAACAGTTGGAACACGCCGGTGGAAGCTTTCGAGCATCAGTATCCGCTGCGTATTCGTGGCTACCGCATTCGCTCGGGCTCCGGCGGCCGCGGCAAACACCGAGGCGGCGACGGCATCATTCGCGAATACGAATTTTTGACGCCCGCGCAGGTTACTATTCTTTCCGATCGACGGTTGCGTGGTCCTTATGGACTGCATGGCGGCGAGTCCGGCAGGCCCGGCAAGAATTTACTGTTTCACGGCAAGCGGGTCACTACGATCCCCGGCAAGGCGAGATTTGAAGTGGAACCCGGCGATGTTCTGCGCGTCGAATCTCCTGGCGGAGGCGGCTACGGCAAGCGGGACTGAAGTACGGCCGGTAACACCAGCGGCGCCGCAGCCGGTCATGCGCGTGGCGATGTCGCAAACCTGGCGACGTTTGACTTTCTTGCATTGGCCTTACGAGCCCGCCCTGGTCCAGCCGCTTCTGTCGTCCGGTTTGGTGCTCGACACTTTCGATGGCGCAGCATGGATCGGGCTGTTACCATTTGAGATTTACAATCTCCGCGGGATCCCTCATTTCTCCGAAACAAACGTGCGCACCTATGTCATTGGCCCGGATGGAAGCCGCGCGGTTTGGTTCTTCTCGCTCGATGCGGCTCGTTTGGCTGCAGTGCTCGGAGCGCGGGTAGCTTACCATTGCCTTACTTTTGGGCGAAGATGCGTGTGGCTTCGGAAGACGGGACGATTCACTATCGGAGCCGGCGCAAGCGGCCGGGCTTCCCACAGCGCAGACAACCGTTGGTCCACTATGCGCCGGAAATCGACGTGAAGATCGGTTTTGTCAGCGTCGCCTGATGCTCTGGCAGTTTACACTGGAGTTTCATGGCCAAGTTCAAGCCCGCCGGTGGCAAGAAGGTGCCGGCGAAATCCGCGCGCAGCGCGATCCCGTGTCTGGTGATCGTGATCTTGGGAATTGCGATCATGTGTTTGCTGTTTTATTTTTCGCTGAAGGGCATCGATTCATGAGAACCGCAATTCGATGAGAATAGATAACCGGCGGCCCGATCAGATGCGTCCGGTCCGGATGACAACGAAATATTTGATGACCGCGGAAGGCTCCGCGCTGATTGAAGTCGGCAACACGCGCGTGTTGTGCGCTGCCTCCATTGAGGAAACGGTGCCGGCATTCTTGCGAGGCAGCGGTCGCGGTTGGGTGACGGCTGAATATGCTATGCTTCCGCGCGCCACCGCCAGCCGCACGCCGCGCGAAGTCACGAGGGGTCATCCATCCGGCCGTACGCAAGAGATCCAGCGGCTGATCGGCCGCTCCTTACGCTCTGTGGTCGACATGACGGCGCTGGGCGACCGCACTATCATCGTCGATTGCGATGTCCTGCAAGCCGACGGAGGAACTCGCACGGCCGCCATTACCGGCGCGTACGTTGCTCTGGTGCTCGCTCTCCAGCAACTGGTTCAATTCGGCGCGCTGAAGGCGCTACCGGTTACGGATCACATGGCCGCTACCAGCGTCGGGATCGTAGGCGGAGTGCCGATGATCGATCTCTGCTACGACGAGGATTCGAAGGCTGAAGTCGACATGAACGTTGTGATGACCGGCTCTGGCCGCTTCGTCGAGCTGCAGGCAACCGCCGAAAAGACACCGTTCGACGATAGCCAAATGGGCCGGCTGGTCGAATTGGCGCGACACGGCGTTTTGGAACTGGTCGCAATTCAAAAGCAGGCGCTGGAGGCCTGAGTTGCGGCTGTACTGCGCTACAACAAATCCAGGGAAGCTGCGCGAATTTCAGTTGGCCCTGACGGATTCATTTGTAGTTGAGCCCCTTCCGGGCCTCGGCACTATCCCTACCTGCGAAGAGACCGGCGTGACCTTCGAAGACAACGCGGTTCAGAAAGCGCTCTACTACTCCAAACATTGTGATGGCTTTTTGTTCGTCGACGACTCGGGCCTGGAGGTGGATGCGTTAGCCGGCGCGCCCGGAGTTTATTCTGCGCGATATGCGGGCCCCGATGCCACCGGCGAGGCCAACAATCGTCTGCTACTCGATCGTATGCGCGGCGTTTCCGACCGCTCCGCTCGGTTCATCTGTGTCGTGGCGCTGGCAGAATCGGGCCGCCTCATCCGCACATTTCGCGGCGAAGTGGAAGGCCAACTAACCGAAGAGCCGCGCGGAGCGAATGGATTTGGTTACGACCCGCTGTTCTACTATCCGCCATTCGGCTGTACATTCGGCGAAGCCCCGCTGGCTCGAAAGATGGAGGTCAGTCATCGCTCGCGGGCGCTGCACTTGATGAGGGACTACCTTTTGACTTTAGGGAGATGACAAATCCGGCGCCGAAGATCAAGCACGCGTCCAGCATCAAGTTGAATAAATAAAGATGTTTTACGTTGTCCCACGCATCCCCCAACGCGGCCGTTAGAAATGCCGTTAAGCAGCAACCGCTCAACAGGCCTAAGAGCTCGATGTGGCGGCGCCGCGTGGGCAAGTAAGTCCAGAGTGCCACGGTAATTAAGGGAGACGCGAAAAGAAGGATGAGAATGAGCTTACCGATTCGTCGCAGAACTTGCTCATGGAAACCGCTCCACAAGGTAAACGCCGAGGCTCTTGCGCCTGGGGCGCGGCCCGCGGAACGCTCGAAATTCCCGCACCACTCCGGGCGCAGTGAAAAGGCGATCGGCAACAGGGTCTTCGCGCGGCGCCAGATTCGAGTCGGGTGCTGCAAGTAGAACCGAGCGATCGCGGCGTGGTTGATTCTATTTCCGATGAGCCCGCTCGCGACCATTTGCTGAAATCCTGAACCTGGGCTCCACGCGCCGGTTCCGGAGTATTTCACCAAGTCAGGTTGCACGCCTAGCGCGTTCAAATCGGCCGATGGGTTCCTGGACTCCGGCAGAATCGCAAGAAACATCTGATTGTATGAATCCGCAAATCGCACGCCGGGTGGAATGGTAATTATGTTGATCAACATCGCGGCTCCGATAAGCACCGAGCCTAGAACCGCCAGTTGCCGTGCGGCCTGCTCTTTAGTCCACCACGCCAAGCGCATCGAGAATAGCGTCAGGAGCAGGCCCAAGGGCGCATTTTGAGCCTTGGCCAGGATCCAGAGAATCGCCCACAGAGACCAGAGCGCGAGTTGGCCTGCCGACACCCGCGGGGAATTGCAAATCGCGATGCTCTCGGCGGCCAGCAACAGGAAGAAGATGCACGAGGCCGGCTCGGCGTAGAACGAATTCCAGTACGCCGCATAGCCGACATCAGTCAGAACGATCAGGCCTACGACCCACAAGTACGGACTGACTCGATATTGCTTCGTCACCATAAGAAGCCGGGCGAAAGCAGCCAGAAATGCGAGCGCGTGTACAATGCCGATCACGACGATGTCCAACTTGCCATCGCGGGAAATGATTTTGTTCAACAGGATCGCGCACGCGACGAAGAGATACTCGGAGCTGGCCTGTTCCCAGCCGGGTCGGCGCGAGCTGGGGTCCGAAACATACTTGGGTGCGACGAAGGCGATCGTCGTGGATCTGTCCTCGGCATTGTAGCCAAACATTCCGAGGATCCGGGCAAAGTCCCCTTGATCTGCCAGTCCGACGATGGGAGGAATGAACAATTGCCAGGTGAGAATTACCGCCGCAGCCGCGACGACAATCCAAGCTAGTTTCCGCCGATCCATCTCTACGCATTATGCTCGGTCTTGGGGCCAGACAGTGTGAGATACTTCTTCGTATGTTTTGGCGATCGCTATTATTTTTCCTGCCCGCTCTTTTATTCGCTCAAGCAAACAGCGATTGGGGGCAACCCTTTCCGCCGCACCGCGTCATCGGCAACATCTACTACGTCGGCACTAAAGGGCTGGCGTCGTACCTGATCACGACGCCCGAGGGGAGCATCCTTATTAACAGCAGTCTCGAGAGCTCCGTGCCACTCATTCGCGCCAGCATCGAAAAGCTGGGGTTTCGTTTCCAGGATGTCAAGATCCTGCTCATCAGTCATGCGCACTTCGATCACTGCGCAGGTAGTTTCCAGGTCAAGGAACTGACCGGGGCCAAATATATGGTGATGCAGCAGGACGTCGCCGAAGTCGAAAGCGGCGGTAAGGATGATTTTCAATATGGCAAGACACCGGATACTCTCTTTAAAACAGTGAAGGTGGATCGAGTGCTGCATGATGGCGATCAAGTGAAACTCGGCGACGCTGTGTTAACAGCTCGACTGACTCCCGGGCATACCAAGGGTTGCACCACCTGGACGATGAAGGCGCGCGACGGCGGGAAAAGTTACGACGTGGTAGTCGTCGGCAGCCCGAACGTGAATGCCGGATATAAATTGGTGAACAATACGCTATATCCGCAGATCGCGGATGATTACGTGCGTATGTTCCGTGTTCTGAAATCACTCCCCTGCGATGTGTTTTTGGGCGCTCATGGAAACTACTATGGCCTGGAGGAAAAGTTCGCCCGGATGAGTCAGGGTGGGGCGAATCCCTTTATCGATCCGGATGGATATAAACGATACATCGCCGAGCGCGAAACGACATTCCGATCGGAATTGGAGAAACAGACGGCCGTTGCAAAATGAAAACGTGGATGTGGGCGCTGATCGCCGGTATCGTCGGGTTGCAAGGCGCCTTTGCGCAGGCCCGTGTAGCACTGATAAAGATGCCGTACGTGGGCGAGCGGAATGTGCCTGAGCTTTCCGGTGGGCCGGACTATCTGGAGCAAGGCGGTATTCAAAAGGTCCTGGAGGAACGTAGCTGCCAGACGAAATCAGTCTCGACTGTCGCGCTGACAACGGACGAAGAGAAGGCTTACGGCGCGTGGAACCGCCTTGCGCTGTCCAATGGGGATCTTGCAAAACTCGTGGCCGCGGAGAGGCGGGCCGGTTATCTGCCGATCGGGCTGCTCGCGAACTGCAGTTCGCTGGCCGGAATGCTCAGCGGACTTCAACACTCCGGTCCCGGCGGCGGGCCTCTGCGCGTGGGCTTGGTGTTCATCGACGCCCATGCCGATTTCAACACTCCGGAAACCACCTTGAGCGGCATGCTGGGCGGAATGCCCGTGGCCATTGCGGCCGGGATGGGACTCACGCGCATGCGGCTGAAGGCGGGTCTCGATCCTGCGCTCCCGGGCCGCCATATTGTTGAAGCCTGTGTGCGCGACACCGATCCTTTGGAGCAGGATCTACTGGACCGCTCCGAGATTCAACAGCTTTCCGTCGAAGACATCCAGCATCGCTCGGAGAATCTTCACCGCCAGATGCAGCGACTTTCCGAGATCACGGACGCGATCTACATTCACGTAGACATGGACGTGCTCGACCCGCGCGAAGTGCCCGGACATCCGCTGACTGTCGCGGGTGGGCCATCCAGTGCAGACTTAGCCGCTGCTTTGACCGAAATGTTCAAGTTCGAAAAAGCCGCCGCGCTCGGCGTAGCGTCAACGCCTTTTGGTGATCGCGACAAGACCGGAGTGTCGCGGCAAGCGGCCTACAATTTGATTCTCGGCGCGGTCAAAGGCGTACAGCAGCGCGGAGAAGCTGCCAAGAGAAAATAGAAGTCACCGGCTCAACCGCTTCCACCGGCAATAACCGATCATCGTCTTGCCATCGACGATTTTGCCGGACTCGATGCCTTGCTCGATTTCCTTGGCCGTGAACCAGCGCGTTTCGATGCGCTCGTCCTCCATCGGTTGCGCTTGGCCTTCCGTCAGGCCGGTCGCCAGAAAAATCGTCATCTTCTCGGCCACGTAGCCCGGGCTCGGATAGAACGTAACCAGCCTCTTCCAATGTTTGGCGCGATAACCGGTTTCTTCCACGAGTTCGCGCTTGGCCGCCTGGAGCGGAGTTTCGCCTTTGTCCAGCCGGCCGGCCGGCAGTTCCCACAAGTAGTCGCGCGCCGGGAGACGATACTGCCTGACCAGGAGAATGCGCTTGCGATCGTCGACGGCCATCATCACAGCCGAACCATTGTGATGCACGATCGCGCGCCGGATCTCGAAGCCGCTGGGGTCGACCACATCCTCCTCGGACACAGAAAACAGATCGTTCTTGTATTTTTTGATAGACGAGATGAGTTTCATGATTTTCGGATCGCGCCGGCGAACTGCTCAACCGGCAGCGCGTTCAATACATCACTAGCCTCCAGCCAGCCGCGCCGAGCGGTGATCACGCCGTACTGCATGTTCGGGCGGAGGTGCTTGGTCTGGTGCGAATCGGTGGAAATGGTAAACTTCGCGCCCAAACCTTTTGCTGTTCGAACCATGGAGCTGCTGAGATCGAGGCGTTCCGGGCTGCCGTTGATTTCCAGATACACGTTCCGCCGAGCGGCATCCGCGGCCACGCGTTCGAAATCGAAAGGAAACGAATCGCGATTGAGCAGCATCCGTCCAGTCGGATGACCCATCACGCGAATGTTCGGCGATTCCAGGGCGCGCATCAAACGATCGGTCATCTCGGCCGCTTCCAGATTCATGTGACTGTGGACGCTTCCGATGACGATGTCCAGTTCCGCCAGCGCGTCTTCGGCCAGATCCATCTCTCCATCGCGCCGGATATCGCACTCCAGGCCGGAGAATATCCGAATGCCGAGCCCCTTCTGATTCAACTCGCGAACGTGCTGAGCTAATGCGACCGCGCGTTTCTCGTCCAGGCCGTTGGCCATGGCCAGCGCCTTCGAGTGATCGGTGATCGCGATGTATTGGTAGCCCAGTGCGCGTGCGGCTTCGGCCATTTCTTCCAGCGTTGCGCGACCGTCGGTCTCGACGGTATGCATGTGCAGATCGCCGCGGATGTCTGAAAGCTCGATTAGTTTTGGTAGCCGGCCCTCCAGCGCCGCCTCGATCTCGCCGCAATTCTCGCGCAATTCGGGTGGAATCCAAGCGAGGCCAAGCTGCCCGTACACTTCTTCCTCGGTCTCACCGGCCACGCGCTCCTCATTTTCCAAGCGAAACAGGCCGTACTCATTCAACGTGAGGCCGAGCTTCAAAGCGCGGCTTCGCAGGACGATATTGTGTTCTTTGCTTCCGGTGAAATACTGCATGGCCGCGCCGTAGCTTTCATGCGGCAGAGCGCGCAGATCCACCTGCAGACCCTCGAGCCCATATTGGATGCTGGCCTTGTTCGGTCCTTTGCCAAGCACGGCATGCGCCTTAGGATGCGTGACGAAACGCTCCAGTGCATTCGCCGCCCCCGGACCGGTCGCGAGCAGATCCAGATCGCCGATAGTATCTTTCCCGCGCCGCAGGCTTCCCGCCGCTGCGATTTGCTCCAGACCGCCGCCTTCGGACAGATACGGAATTATCTCATCGGCCGTTCTCTTGCCGAAGCTCATTAGGAACCGGCCAGTCCGCTGGCGATACTGCGCGATTGACTTCAGAACCTTCTCTTCGAGTTTCGCGCCCATGCGCGGCAATTCCCGCAGCTTCTGCTCCTTGCAGATGCGCTCGAGATCGTCGATGGTCGCTACCTTATGATGCTCCCAGAGCACGGCGATGCCCTTGGGGCCGAGTCCCTGGATTCGCAGCAACTCGAGAACGGTCGGCGGGAACTGCTTCAACAGCAGGTCGCGCTTGTCGAAAGATCCACGCTTGCAGATCTCCTCTAACGCGCCCGCAATGCCTTTGCCGATACCTGGAATTTCTGTGACCTTGCGATTCGGATTCGAGAGTATGTCCTCGATTCGCTCCGGATAGCCCTCAATCGCCGATGCCGCGTTCCGATAGCTGCGGATTCGGAAGCCGTCCTCGGCGGCGACCTCCATCAGGTCGGCCGTTTCCGCCAGCACGCGCGCGATTTCACGGTTTTCCATGCGTCCTGTTAGAAATTGCAGCCATCAGATGCGGCTCGACGTGCACCAAAACATCCGCCACCCAATCCAACTCTTCCTTAATCCGGATGCGTACCTGGGTCGCGATTTCGTGTGATTCATAGACGCTCATGGCAGGGTCGACTTCCAGATGCAAATCCACATGCCACTGCAAGCCGGTTTTGCGCGCGTAGCATTTCTCGATCCCCAGCGCTCCTGGAACGCTGAGCCCCACCTGCCGGATGCGGTCCATCGCCGCCGGATCGGGCATGGTGTCCATCAATTGCAGGGTCGTGTCGCGGACCACGCGCACACCCAAGAAAATCACGATGATTCCGACCGCTGCGCCCCCCAGGTGATCGGCGGATCCAAACTTCGCGGGATTGTAAAGCGTGAGTCCGAGCGCGGCCAAAGCAGTACTTCCTGAAAGTATGTCTACGGTGTCGTTCCAGGCATCGGCGAGCAGCGCGGAGCTGCGGATTTTTCGACCGTAGCGCCGCTTCATCAAGCTCATAACGCTCTTCACGGCGATCGACGCGACCAGAGGCCAGACCGCATACGCAGCCGGCGCGTGTTGCACCTCTCGCACGCGCTCCAACGATCGGAAGGAAATCAGCGATCCGCTGGCCGTCAACATCATCCCCACGATCAGCGCGCTTAGGATTTCCACGCGGCCGTGTCCATACGGATGTTCACGGTCGGGTGGTTTCGCTGCTAAAACCAGGCCAAACAGCGCCAGCCCGGATGCCAGCACATCGCCCGCCGACTCCAGGCCGTCCGAAACTACAGCGGTGGAGTTGGCGTGCAGGCCTACGATGATTTTGGCCGCCGAAAGCCCGGCGCTCGCGAGCATGCTGGTAACGGCGAGCGCTCGGCTGGCGCGCTCCGGATTCACCGCCGCCTCTT